>ERZ773359.221-NODE-221-length-78067-cov-19.893734_pt1 | contig 78067 bp, 90 predicted proteins | sample MGYA00374955_ERZ773359 | MGnify/ENA primary metagenome ERZ773359 (study PRJEB29098, sample SAMN04486028) | biogas fermenter metagenome | study: EMG produced TPA metagenomics assembly of the Biogas fermentation microbial communities from Germany - Plant 4 DNA1... | reverse complement strand
GGGTGAAGAACTTCTCGATAGTTGCCGCCAACATACGTGAGGACTTCATTCTCGCCTTCGGCGTTTTGACATGTTCCCCATTGCTTTAGCTATATTATCACAGCATTATCCTTTCCTGCTTCATCTTTACCGCATACCATGCAATCAAGGCGCCGAGAAGTCTGTGGTAATTGATATTCCAAGATCACCCCCTGATCATTGAAATTTGAGGACGAGAACAATAATGAAGTGGCTTTCAGGGACTCGCGCCAAGATCTGACCTCATTTGTCGAAGGATAATATCTGAAATAATGAAAGAAAGTCGTTTTGAGCTTATCTGTAATGCTGTTCATCGTGGTGTCTTCAATAAACTGCTCCGCAGTTCCAGAATATAGTCTCAGCTTATCCCCTCAGGGACATGCACTACTGAATCTATAATCCTTCGAAAGTCGCCCCATATCCGCCCATATGTCCATCCGCATTCAACGCACTATTCGATAGATATGATTGAATAAGTAATGCGGATGGTCCCTGATCTTCGAGCATACCATATGCCTTATCGCTCGAAACGCTAACACCAACAGACAGCGTGTTGCTTAGATCAATGGTCCAGGGACCCACTGATAGATGCATAGGCGAGACGATGTCCAAGGACTTGACGTCGCCGAACATCATCCATGAAGAATGTGGATCGACGCGGAATGATGACCGAGAGAATGTACTTGACCATATATGCGACCGAAAAGGATGCTGGTGACCGATCCACGGCCTCCTGCCTAGATGGATTGAACGGTGCGAAGATAGAGTTAACTAGGACTTCTCGATAACATCGAGCATGGCTAGCATTCGACGCTGCCGAAGATGTGGCGAACTGTTCGTCCCCGGCCTGTTCGGGATCAATCTGCTCATAGTGAGAATAAGGCGCTGCTCCGTTTGCGGAAAGCTCACCCCGCTGTTCATCTGGGGCGACCCGCCTGTTGAGCAGAAGGAAGAGAAGAAGGAAGAGATACCCATCGATGAGGACGAGATGCTACGACGCCGCATAGAGGAGTCGAAGTACATCAAGCCGTGATCATTGGATGGCGTCGAGATCATCGCCCGAAAGCCGGAACAGGTACCAGTCCAGCCGCTTGGCGCCGAATCCCTCGTAGAACCAGTGCGCCGGCTCGTTCCAGCCCAGGGCGGCCCACTCCATGCGCCCGCAGCCCTCTCTTTTCGCCTCATCGACGCAGAAGCGGAACAGCTTCGTTCCTATGCCCCGGCCACGATACTCCTCGAGAACGAAGATGTCCTCCAGGAACAGCGTCCGCCGCGCCAGGAACGTCGAGTAGGTGAAGAGGAACGTGACGTAGCCGACGGCCACGCCGTCGACCATGGCCAGGAACGCGTGGAACGGTCTGTCGGCCGAGGACGCGTCGCTGATCAGTCGGGCGCGGCCCTCCTCGCCCGGAGGGTCGAGATTCTCGAAGTTGGCCAACGCCTCGACCAGTTCAACGTACCTTTCCGCGTTCCCGGCGTCCACCGGCACGATGTGCACCATGCCCGGGTCATCGCTCGATGCGTTATTCCTTTTTCTCTTCCTCGTCGTCGAACAGGAACAGCTCCTCGATGCTGACGCCAAGCACGAGCGAGATGTCGCGCGCCAGCCGTAGAGAGGGGTTGTACTTCCCCTTCTCCAGGAAGACGATGGTCTCCCGACGCACGCCGACCTTCTCGGCCAGCTGCTCCTGTGTCAGGTTAAGACGGGCGCGGTGCTCCTTGATGGTCGTCCTCATTCCACATCTCCCCGGCGTCCAAGATACCAGTTGAAGCCTAGGATGGACACCACCATGGCGATCAGTAAAACGCCCACGGCCTGGGACATGGTCATCTTGTCGCCGCCTCCGAACCCGAACACCATGGCAAAGAAGCTTACCAGGACGAGAAGGGAGTACCATGAATAGGTGGCCGCCCTCGTACCTATCCTTTCGGTCCGCTCATCCTTGAGCGGCTTCCTCATGCCGAGGAACTCGAACAGTCCGCCGCCGAACAGGCCCAGGCCGAGGAGGACCTCGAGCCATAGGATGCCTTCCAACGTGTCGTTCAGGATCATCAGGACCCCGCATGCGATGAGGAGTGCCCCGCCGAGGACCATGCTGATCGTTCTCGCCCTTACCATGCTTATCGCCATGTTCGATCCCCCTGGCGCATCTCCATCTCGTCGTAAACATGAAAGCCCTGGCCTGTGTGATGTACACGGTCGCCCGTCGATTCTCGTTCCATCTCTGCCATGTTGTCACCTAGTTATGTATTTCTAACCTTATGTGCGATAAACATAACATTAGTATATGAAACCTTGTTAGGAATTTCTAACATCGACGCGGTCATAATCGATATCTATCGCGGCCGCCATATTGCTGGCCATGGCCGATGAGGAGGGCTGGGCGCCGGGCGGGCCAGCGACGCTGTTCATTCTAGGCGTACTGCATCTGGGATTGTTCTTCTTCGCCACTTCCGATGACCAGGCCACTCTGGCGCCCGCCCTGGGACTCTGGATACTGGGCATCTCGGCCCCCCTCACCATCCTTGGAATCATCGAGATGCGCCGAGGGGAGGTTCTCTTCGGCACCATGGGCATGGTGTTCGGCGGCCTGCTCGGCATCGGCGCCGGCCTCTCGTTCGTTCGAGGCCTTCTCATCCCGGGCGAATCCGTCATGGACGGGTACTGGTTCACCGGCACCAGCATCGTGTTCTTCCTTCTGCTCCCGTCGATGCTACGCCTGTCCCGCCTGATGTCGGTCGGCCTGGCAATAATAGGCACGGGGCTCATGTTGCTCGGTCTGTCCTTGGCAGGCGTTTTCGGCGCAACCGCGGTACCGCTGACCATTGCCGGATACCTCGCGTTGGCGTTCTCAATCATCTGCTACTATTCCGCGGCTGCACAGCTCACCAACTCATTCTACGGGAGGGAGATGCTTCCGCTGTGAAATGTGATTCTGCGCGTCGATAAGAGGATAAAAGGATATTTGCCGAAGTTAGACGATCCCCAGTCGACATGCGGCGGGTCATCCTTTCCTACAAGATGGTGAACAGAAACATCTGCACCAATATCCTGCCGGGGCTGGTGGACAAGGGCCTCTCGGTGGAGGTGATGCGCTGCGCCCCGACCGGACCGAGGTCGGGACACAGTCTGGTCCGCATACGGGGGCCTCAGGAGCAGTGCGAGAAGGAGATCTCCGATCTCGACAGCAGGCTGGGCGAATGGTGCACGGTGCATCTCACCAAGCACGCGCCGGGCGACTATCTCGCGATGGTGTCCAACAACGACTGTGACATCTGCCGCATGATACCTTCCACGGGCTGCTTCGTCGAATCGGCCAGGGCGGAGCCGAACGGCGTGGTGTCCTGGACCATCCTGGGCCCCGACATAGATTCGATCGGTAAGTTGATAACCGACCTGAGAGCGACCGGCCGGAAGGTGGTGGTCCGCAGCAGCCGAGATCTGAGCTCCAGAACAGGACTGACGGCGCACCAGGTCAAGGCGTTGGAGATCGCCTTCGACCAGGGCTACTACGACATACCGCAGCGCACCACCCTGGAACAGCTCGCTCCCCTGGTGGGATGCTCCAAGTCTTCGTTGAACATCGTTCTGCGCCGGGCCGAGAGAAAGCTCCTGGCCGAGTTCCTGGGGCGTTGATAAAGAAAAAACGGGCCGGGCGGGGATGACATGGCGACGGTTCCCGGCCCGCGAAGAGGTCTCAGCGTCGCTTGGGCGGGAGGCTCTTGACGGCGTCCACCATGGCCTGCAGGTTCTCCTTCTTGATCAGGGCCGACAGCCCGCAGCCGGCAGAGATGATGTTGAAGCCCGCGTCCACCGAGCGCAGCGCGGCCTTCCGCACCTCCTCGGGAGTGCCTTGCAGCAGCGGCTTGACCACCCCGACATTGCCGACGAGAGCGGCGCGGCCATCCACGACCTCCACCGCCTTGTAGGGGTCGCTCTTCTCCTCGATCGACAGTCCGTCGGCGCCGGTGGCGATCATCTGCTCCAGCATGGGGACCATGTTGCCGCAGATGTGCAGCACCTTCTTGGTGTCCTCCAGGCCGGAGAACGCCCTCTTGACGTAGGGCCCGGCGAACTCGTCGAACCAGTCGGGGTTGATCATGTCCCACGAGGCCGATGGCTCGGACATTTGGATCAGGTCGATGTGAAGCTTCTCCACCTCCTGCAGCCACATCCTCTCGTACTCCGCGGCGAACTTGACGATCTTGTGGGCCTTCTCTGGATCGGTTATTATCCACAGCAGCAGGTTGTCCACCCCGACCAAATGGCCGGCGATGGTGAACGGCCCGGTGACGCCCACGATGGTGGGCAGCATGTCCCCGGCCTCCGCCTTCATGTCCCGGGCGGCGTCCAGGATCACCTTGTTCCTCGCCAGCGTGGCCACCTCCTCGCGCTTCGGGAGGACCAGGTCCTCGTCGATGCGGTCATAGAAGGGGTTCGACTTCACCATGGGCGTGCTGTTCTTCTTGCCCAGATCGACCTTGCAGCCCAGCGCCTCGACCTCGTAGGTCAGGCAGTAGGGGATCCTGCAGGATTCCAGGCCGACGAACGGGTACATCGCCAGTCCCAGCTTGGTCATCAACTTGGCGTTGGTATGCACCTCCGGCCAGGCCGCCCCGCAGTAGTCCATGAGCTCGGTGGTGGCCGCGGTCGTCATGCCCGCCACCGCCGGCCGGTCCACCTCCTTGCAGGCCAGCGAGCGGAGCAGTCGCTCCCGCGGGGTCATTCCGTTGTCATTCCTCTCTTCTGTAGCCATTTTGTTCTCCTCCATCCATGTGTGAGGGGGCGTACGCCCCCTCCGTTCGTTCAGTTCGCCTACCCCCTCATCTCCTGCTGCTTCTCCGCCGTCGGCACGGTCGCCGGGACCCTGGCCTTCTCCTTGGACAGGAAGCCGGCCACGGTGGCGATGATCATGCATACCAGCATGAACAGCCATATGGTCTCGTACCCCGCCGCGGTGCGCTCCACCAGCATGAGGCCCGTCACCTGCTGGAGGATGGCCCCTCCAGCGAAGGGGAAGATGTTCAGCGCGGCCGTGGTGGTCCCCACTATGCTGATGGGGAACAGTTCCTTGATCTGCGCGTAGCTCACCACGAAGAAGCCCCCGAAGAAGCCGAACATGAAGTTGAGGGCGCTCTGCCCGATCACGCTGTCCAGCCTGCCGGTCGACATCCAGATGGCCGCCCAGATGATGGTGTAGGCCACCGTCCCGATGATCAGCACCTTTCGGCGGGACTTCAGCACCTTGTCCGAGAGGATGCCTGCTAGCGGACAGCCTATGATCATGCCGATGCCGATGAAAGTGAGAACCATGCCATAGGTGGCCTTGTCCCAGCCCAGGACATCGGCGTAGTACGGTCCGGCCCACAGCCCCTGGTACACCATGATGCTACCATACATGAAGAAGAACCAGACCGCAAGAGGCCAGAACTTCATCCCCGAGCCGAACGTCATCTTCAGCGCCTGCGTCATGGGGATCTTCTCCACCTCCTTGGCGGGCGGTATCGGCTCCCCCGTCTCGTCCGATTCGATCTCCTGGATGCTGGGCAGCCCCATGTCTACGGGGCGGTCGCGGGTGATCATCCATGCCGCCACCGCCAGCACCACGGTGATGACGCCCAGTGCCAGGAACACTTGCTGCCATCCCAACGCGCCAGACATCAATGCCAGCGGCCCGGCGGCGCTCAGCGCGCCGATGTTGCCCACTGCCAGCAGTATGCCGGACAGGGATGCGAACTCGTTCTTGCGGTACCAGGTGGCCAGGATCTTCATGATGGGGATGTATACCATGGCCACTCCCACGCCGATCAACAGCCTCCCGGCGATGACCAGAAGGAAGCTGGAGGCGATACCGGTCAGGATCGCGCCGGCCGCCGCCACCATGGTGAATATGCTCACCGTCTTGCGTGGGCCCCAGCTGTCGGTCAGCAGACCAGAGGGCAGCTGCATGATCGTGTAGGCGTAAAAGTAAGCCGAGCTCAGCAGCGCTATCGAGGCCGCCCCCACTCCAAAGGTCCCCTGCAGGTCCTCCGAGACCACCGCTGTCGATACGCGATGGAAATACACGAAGAAATACGCGAACGCCAGAACGCCGAATATCGCCCATCGATATTTCAGCACCTTAGATCTCGCTTTACTGTCGAGTGTCATCTCTCATTCTCCTCCTGCGGCCCGGCAGTGACCGGGACATGGGAGGATTACATGATCGCGATATGCGTTCAGCGGAGGAAATGTTCGAACGCAAGGTCGTCAAGAACTCTGTGGCGGATAAATCCGCCATGACATGATATGACATATTATCGTCCATCATCGATGTAGCAATGGAATCATGGGGCCCGGCAAATGCGGTTCACCTTCAGGAACGTGTTTAACTATCGTCTGAGCATTTCATGAGCACCATGGCCGAGTCCAATGAGCCGTCGAAGAAGATCACCGTCGTGAAGGATGGGCCCTACGTCGTCAGTGGCAGCGTCCCCCTGGTCAAGGAGGACATCGTATCGGAGGGAGGCATCTCCACTGGATACGAGATGAAGGGTGTATATCCGGAGAAGAAGACCTATACATTGTGCCGATGCGGACAGACCGAGACGCCGCCCTACTGTAACGGCACGCACGTCAGGATCGGCTTCAAGGGCGACGAGACCGCCGACCGCGCGCCGTTCAGCGAGCGCTGCAAGGTGCTCGAGGGCCCCACCCTCGTTCTGTACGACAGACAGGACATCTGCGCCCGGGCAGGCCACTGCCAGCAAAGGACCGGTGCATGGACGCTGGTAAAGCACTCCGACGAGGCTGACAAGCGAGAGGCGGCCATAGGCGTGGTGAACAGCTGCCCGGCCGGACGATTGGTCGTGAAGGATAAGGAGACCGGCGAGGTGCTGGAGATGTCGCTTGAAAAGGAGATCGCCGTTCTACAGCATCCTCACAGAGGGGTGTCCGGACCGCTGTACGTGCGGGGCAGGATACCGATCGTCTCGGCCAACGGCTCCGAGTACGAAACGCGGAACCGCGTCACCCTGTGCCGCTGCGGCGCGTCCAAGGTGAAGCTTTTCTGCGACGGTTCGCACATCAGCATCCAGTTCAACGACGGTGACGAGTCGCTCAAGAAGTGAGCTACCACATTCGGGGATAGGTGCCGGCCGGCATGAAAACCCGGTCGGTCGAAACCGCCACTCCCTCTTTCGCCCTGACCATCTCGTCGGCGGTCATCTTGGCGGAGCCGACGCCGATGGCCTCTCCCTTGGCGGTCATCAGGGCGACCATCGCTTCCTTCTCCACCGAGGCGTCGACCTTATGCACGCCAACGGCGGCAAGGTCAGCACCATGACATATCGCGTCCACCGCGGAGTCCTTGACCATCACCTTGGGGAGCGGGTCGAACAGGACCTCGAACGGCTTGACGATGCGGCGCAGCCAGGCGTCATCGCCCTCCTCCTTCCACTCGACATACGCGTCCTTGATGTCTTGGAGAGTGAACGCGTCGTCCTCGGTCATGTTGCCGGAGCGCGTCCTGCGAAGGTCCTCCATGCTTGCGCCCACCGCAAGGGCGTCCCCGATGTCGACGCACAACGTCCTGATGTATGTGCCAGCATCACAGTCCACACGGAAGAGGACGTCGCGGCCGCTTATCTCGAGGACCTCCAGGGCGTGTATGGTCCTGACGCGAAGCTGCCTCTTGACCGCCGACCGGACCGGAGGCGTCTGATAGATGCGGCCGACGAAGGTGTCCATCACCCTGCGGATCGCTTCCTCGCTCTTGTCGCGATGTAGGCGCATCAGGCATATGTATTCCTTGTCTGCGCGGAGCGTCAGGCTAAGGGCGCGTACGGCGCGTCCCGTCGCCACCGGGAGAACGCCTGAGACCTTTGGGTCCAGCGTCCCACCGTGGCCGATCTTTTCTACGTTCAATATGTCCCGGACCCATGCGGTCGCCTGATGGGAGGTCGGACCCATCGGCTTATCCATGTTGATGACGCCTGCCGCGAGCAGTTCCTCCATGGTGCGATCCGACGGGCGCTTGCCTGCCTGCAACGGCAGCGGGCTCTTGTCCCTAACGAGCATTTCCGCCATGCTTCTTTGCCTCCCTGATGATGATCTCGGCCACCTCTTCCGCGGAAATGTCAGTGGTGTCGATTATCAGATCATAGACGCTCCTGTCCCTGATATCGATATCATAGTAGGTCAGGTAGCGCTTGGCCTCGCAGGCTTCTCGTTCCTCGATCTCGGCCCTTCTCTGTTCGGGGGAGCCTCCCTCGCGCTCCGCCACCCTCCTTGATCGCTCGACTATGTCCGCGGTCATGAGCACGCGTAGCGCCGCTATGCCATGGCGGGTAAGCATATGGGCGGCCAGGCGGCCTTCCAGGCAGAGGTTCTCGCTTCGGCTAGCGATTTCGACCATCCTTCGGTCCAGTTCGATGTCCACCTGTGGATCGATCTCGCACATGTGCCCGAATTCCGGGAGCGTCATGTCGCGCTCCTTCGCCATCTGCCTGAAGATGTGTCCTGAGACCACGACATCGAGGCCCAGGCGCTCCCCTAGGATGCGGCAGACCGTGGTCTTGCCGGAACCCGGAGGACCCGATATGGTGATCCTCATGCCCCTGCCTCAAGCTCCTGCAACTTCTTCCTGAAGCTGTAGTACCGGAGGGTCCGGTTGAGCAGCTGGGCGAAGGGTATGCTGATGAGAGAGTACAGCAGGATCCAGTGCGGCAGGACCGTGGATGCGTTGAGGTCCACCGCCTCCGCCCAAGGCACGTTCACGATGGCTGTTCCTGGCGGCAGGCCAGCGATGAACACCGATACCCATGCGAAGATGGGGATGATGATCAGCATCGTGACGGGCATGAGCTTCATCTGAGTGGTGGACATTTCCATCCTCTTCTGCAGGATCTGATTCTGCTGTTCACTGAGCTTCTTGATCTTGTACAGGTTGTTCTCCAGCCTGGCCTGTCGGAGCTCCTTGTTGAATGCGCTGACCACCGTCTGGCTCTGGGCCTGGGCGACATAGTCTGTGAAGAAGTGCCTCAGTAGAGTGGTCAATCCGGTCATCACTATGCCTGCCAGCATGAGCGTCAGAACCGGAGACGATCCTCCGAACCCGATGAGCGGATCGAGCGCATAGCCGATCAGCTGACCAAGTCCAAAACGCAGGTCCTGGTCGAACAGGATGAACATCGCGAAGAGGAATATGAATATGGTGATGAACGTGCTGGATTGTTTTTTGGCCGAGGGCGCCGGGGGCACCGGCGCCGAACTGGTCGTCATTATCACTCACCTCCGAAGAATCCCCTGAGCATGGGGTGCATCTCCATCATCTGCTCTCGACCCAGCGCCTCATAGAACTGGATCAGGATTCCCACTGCCAGCAGCACACCGGTACCAGATGCGTTACCGACCGTACCGATGAGATCGGCGCCGGCGGCGAGTGCACCGACCAGCGCACCGGATATCACCGTGACGACGGGGATGTACCTCTCAAGCACGCGCTTCAGGACACGGGGGTCGCGCCTGAACCCGGGTATTTGGAGGCCAGAGCTCTCGATCTTCCTGGCGACGGCTTCGGGCCCCATATTGGTGGTCATGATCCAGAACTTTGCGAATATGATGGAGCCTACCACCATGACGCCGAAGTACGTCAGCACTCGTATGAGTATCTGAAGCGAACTATGGCCATACACCTGCGCCGAGTACGCCTCCGGATTCAGCATGGGGAGCAGCCAATCCGCAAGGCCCCGGGGAGCTGACAGATACCAGGCCAGACCTCCGGCTGGATTCGTCTCTCCGGGTTCGAAGTATCCCAATGCGCTGTTGTGGCCGATGAGTGGTATTTGTGACAGCACGCTGTCAGGGTTCCACAGCAGCAGGGTGAACATGCTGACGTTGGCCAACAGGGCGGCCATGAGGATGACCGGGATGTTTGACGCATACAGCAGCTTGATCGGGTACCTGCCGCGAGCACCCCTAGCGCCACCGTGCGCCAAGGGGAGTTCGATCCTGGTCGACTCGATGTAGGCGACGAACATGAAGATGACTATCGTCCCTATGAGAGCGATCATGGGGTTGGGAGGCGATAGGAGTATCGACTCGTAGCCTCCTCCTGCGAGATCGCTCGCGGACATGTTGGTAAGGAAGTATATCGTCTTGGGGATGGTGCCCGAAGGCGGATTGCTCAGGCTGACCTCCTCGTTAGGCATCGCAGGCACCCAGTTCGCCGTACCGGTGAAGATGGCCTGTGACACCCCGGCCGCGATGAAGAGCGATATACCGCTCCCGATGCCCCATTTTGATACGACCTCGTCCATGAGGAACACGAGATATGAGCCTATGAACAGCTGCGCTATGATGATGATCTGCGCAAGGCCCTGGCCGTCTATGAGGCCGCCTGTGCCGACCACGTTGTTGAGGCCGGCTATGAAGGTGTTGGATGGCACCAGGTATCCGAACACCTGGGGAATCGATTCGACGAGGATCATGACGAGGACCAGGAACTTCTGGGCGCCCTGGTACATCGCCTTGTCCTCGTCGTTGGTGAGGTCCAGACGGATGATCTTGGCCCCAACGAAGAGCTGCATGATGATCGAGGCCGTCACTATCGGGCCAATACCCAAGTGCATCAGCGAACCTTGCGCGCCCGCCAGGATCGCCCTGTATTGAGCGAACAGGTCAAGGCTTCCCTCGGTGTCAAGCCCATAGATGAAGACGTTCGTCATTATGAAGTAGAAGACCAACATCAGGATAACCCACATGATCTTGGTCCGGAAGTGCACGTGGCCCTCCGGACGCTGGACCGTGGGAAGCCTATCCGTGAGGGGCTTCAACCTGTACAGCATGCTCTTCTGTTCGGCCATATGTTCATCCCTGAACTTCTATCACGGCTGTTGTATGGATCCTCCGGCCGCCTCCAGCTTCTCCAAGGCCTTCGCCGAGTACTCGGCGACGACCACTTCATAGGAGTTGGAGATCTTGCCGAATCCAAGGAGTTTGTCGACGCCCATATTGGTCAGGTTTACTTTTACCTTATCATCCTCTTTCACGGCGAATCCCTGTTTCAAGAACTCTTCGAGCCTCTGCTCCAGGTCTCCGACGTTCAGGGTGATCTTGGCCGAAACCATCTTCTGGGGGCGCTTGAACCCGTATCTACCGAAGTGTTTGGGGTCATACTTGAGCACGGAGATTGTCTTGTGCTTGTGCAGACCGGCATTGCCGTGTCCGCCCCTTATACCGGCTCCACGACCCGCCTTCTTGCCCCTTCCGTGGGTCCTTCGACCCCTGAACTTGTTGGTTCTGCTAGGCATCTTGATACCTCACAGCATCCTCTCGATGAGGGCATTAATCTTCTCGCCACGATATCCCAGGGCGCCACCGGTCGTGAAGGTCCTCTTCACGCCCTCATAGCCCTGCCTGGGAGGGTGCAGCCTGAACACAGGCTTCACGTCCTTGAGGTCGGAGTACTTGACCTCGTCAGCAGCGACGCTCTTCGCGAACGCTTCCACGCTCTCGTAAGGGGTGTTCTCGGCGATGTAGGCGTCGTCGATCTCCTTGTCCCCCGAGAGCCGGCCGCGGCTGCGGATCATCTTGGCCAACATCTCATCCGAAACCTCGCCCCAGGTGATGAAGTCCTTCGCCTTCTGGAGCATCCCCTTGTTGACGTCGTTCTGGGGGATCACCACGCAATGGTTCACCCTGTTGAGGCGGAGGAAGGTCATGGTGTCCTCGATGTCCTTCTTGATGTTTATATGTCCGCGCACTCTGATGACAGCAAATGCCATTTCAATCACGCTTCCTTCTCCTCGGCTTCCTCAGAGAAGTCCGAGCCAGTGAGGTTGATCTGAGTGGGGCCACTGACGATCTTGAGACGCTTTTCCTGCTCCTCGGAGATCCTGATCTCAGCGGTCCGCTTCAGAGCATCGAAGGTGGCGAGAGTATAGTTGACCGTGGTCTTGGTGTGCCCACGGGCGAAGCCCCAGCTGTCCTTTATCCCGGCCAGGCCGAGGATGCTCTTGGGCACATCGCCGACGGCGAGCCCGACACCTCTGGGCGCCGACCTGAGCGTCACCTCGACGGAGCCGCACTTGCCGACCACGGTCATGGGAAGCGAGTGGGCGGTGCCGCAACCGCACTCCCAAGAGCCGCAGCCCCTCTTGATCTCGATCATGTTGAGCTTGGCGTTGTCGATCGCCTTCCTGATGGTTGGCCCGACCTCCTTTCCCTTGGCCCTGCCTAGTCCGATGAACCCGTCCCCATTGCCGACGGCGCAGGTCACGGCGAACCTGACCCTCCTTCCAGAGTCGGTCATGCGCTGGACCATGTTGAGGTCGAGGACCTCGTCCTTGAGCTCAGGGAGGAGGATGTCGACGATCTCGGGCTCCCTCAGGGGGAGCTTGGTGGCAAGGGCCTGGCTCATGGTGGTTATCTCACCGTTCAGGACCATCTTGCCCAGCTTGGTCTTTGGTATCCAGTCGGCCATCCTTAATCAGCCTCCATGCGGCTCTTCACTTCTTCGATCATCTTTTCGATGTCCTCGCTGATGTGTTTGCCAGCGAGCCTGTCGTCGGAAGGGAACACTCCCTCCCCGTACGGTATGTCCACGCCAGCATCGACCATTCCCTTGAGGGCGGCAAATACGTTGGAACCCTTCGCAGGGACCTTCTGGCCAATGTCCAGCACAGCCTGCTCCACGCCGTTGGCGAGAGCCCTCTTGCCGGCCAGATAGCCGGTGAGATAGGATGCCGGAATGTTTCCAGTCGCGGCGGTCCAGCCTAGCTTGGTCAGCTCCTTGGAGCTCGCCTGGGCCAGTACTTTGTCGCCGGCGAAGTCGAAATCTATGAATTGAACTCTGGCGTTGCGCAGGGACAGGCGCACCACGGCCCGCGGGACGCGGGCGCGGAGCAACCGCTGTCTCTGCCGGTAATCGGTCCTGCCCTCCCGCCTGCGGCGGAAGTTCACCTTGTATCTTGGACCATATGCCATATCACTGTCCCTCCTGGAGGTGTCCTTCGGCCTTCAGATGGGAGATCACATGAGCGCGGCTCTTGAACATCCCGCCCTTGGCCTTCATATAGAACTCCCGGTACACGGAGCGGGAGATCTTGCCTTCGTCCCTCAGTTCCCTGAGGGTGGCGCGAATGGGCCGGATGGTCTGGATCCACTCCCTCTTGGCGGGGGACCTGGCACCAGACCTTCCCTTTCGGGAGCCGGGGCCACGCTGACGCCCTTTCTTGCGCTGGGCACGGTTATGTCGTATCCGGCCCTTGGATATGCCCTTCTTGGGAAGGGCCTTGATCGTGCCGGATGCTATGGCGGTCCTGATGTCCGCCCTGGTGATCGCGTCGGCCACATCCTCCACGCGGTTAGGGTCTATCCAGACGCGGCTATATCCGCAGTCCAGGATCTCAGCGGCCATACGCTTCTGGTTCTTAAGGTCCATGTTCATCCCACCCTGTTAAGCACACGAATGCCCATCTCGTCGGCCTTGGCCTCGATGGCCTGCCTCTTCTTGAAACCAACGCTCGAACCTACCCTCACAGCTTGGGTCTTGGGATCGATATCGTCGAGCTGGTCGGGATTGTACACCATGACCTCTTGGAACCCGGAGGAGTGCAGTCCGCGGACCTTGGCCGGACCGCGGTAGCCCACGCTCACGATGTTAGGACGGTAGCTGTAATGCCTCCTCATCTTGGAGTGCAGACCGCGAGGCTTCCTCCACTTCTCGCCCAGGCGGGGGTAGCGGAACCATTCCTGGCGAAGGAATTCGACGCGGTCGTTGGACATTTCGTTGCGAAGTGCCAGCAACCTCTTCGTTTCCTCATCCAGCTCTGGCTTGAGCTTGACGCGGTAGCCGCCTTCCTCGACGACCTCCGTCTCGGATTCGACTATCTCCGTCTCCGCCTCGGAGGCGTCCACGCCCAGTTCCTCCTTCCAGAGGGCGATGCTCTTGGAACCGACAACCTCCTCGATCTTCTTGGCGTCGTCGCCTGCCAAAGCCTCCTTGAGCTCGGCGATCGTGGTGATGCCCATCTCTTCCAGCTGGGCGGTGTATTCGTTCTTGTAGCGAGGAAGGTCGGTCAGCTCGTTGATGTTCTTCTTGTTGTCGCTCACGGGCTCACCCTCTTTCCCTTCTTAGTGATGTATATCCCATCCTGGAACACCCTGCTGTCGAAGCCCTTGATAGTAGTGGCACGCTCGATGTTGGCGGCCGTCTGGGAGACCTTCTCGATGTCGGTACCGGTCAGAAGGACATCGTTGCCCTTCACCTGGACCTTGGTGTCGCCTAGGATGTTCGCCTTGCGGGGGGCTCTCTCCCCTAGGAAGTTCTCGATGACGAACTTGTCGCCCTTCACCGAGGTTTTCATGGGGAAGTGGGAGTGAACGATCTTCATCTCGTATTCGAAGCCGTTGGTCACTCCCTCGATCATGTTGGCGATATGGGCGGCAAACGTCCCCACGATGGCCTTCTCGCGGACACGGGGGAATTCGCTTCTGACCACCATCTCTTCGCCCTCTACGATGATCGCGACCTTGGGATAGGATAGGTCCCTCTGGAGGGTGCCCTTGGGCCCCTTGATGGTGACCTTGCTACCGTCGACGGTGGCGGTGACTCCCGAGGGGATGGCGACCTTCTGTTCGATCAATCCAGTCAATGTCATCTGAATCCCTCAGTACACGTAGGCCAGAAGCTTGCCGCCTATGCCCAGCTCCTTGGCCTTGGCGTGACTGATCACACCCGCGGTAGTGGTGAGAATCAGTACGCCAAAGTCCTGGGCCGGGAGATAGCGGGACTCGAACTTATCGAGATCGTTCTTCTGAACCGAATATCTCGGCTTGATCACGCCGCAGTCGTTGATCCTTCCCTGCATTCGTACCTTGAATATTCCAGCCTTGCCGTCCTCGACGAACTCGAACTGGTTGATATAGCCATATTCCTGCATGACCTTCAGCACCCTTCCGATCAGCTTGGAGGAGGGGTGGATCACGCATTCGCTCTTACCGACCGAGGCCGCGTTCTTGATGGTCGACATGGCATCGTTAAGTGGATCGCTCTGCATGTCATCACCTCACGAGTACTTCTTGAAACCGATCTCCGGTGCCGTTTCGCGGAAGCACTGCCTGCACAGGTGCATACCATACCTGCGCACTATACCGCGCCTCCTGCCGCAACGCAGGCAGCCCTTCTTCCTACCGAACTCTTTCTTAGTCTTCAATCGACCACCTCCACGTTGAACCGCTCACGCATGAAGGCCTGGGTCTCCTCGCGGGTGATGCGGTGCTCCTTTGGTATCCTCCTTGGCGCGATGCGCCTCCTCGCGACCCTGTAGCCAGGGCGGCGGAACACCACGCTTATGTCCATGCCGAAGATCCCGATCTCAGGGTCATACTTCATGCCCTCGAAGTCGGTGTAATCGGTTATGCCGAAAGAGAGGTTGCCCTCAGGGTCATAGCTGTAGGACGCTATGCGGTTCTCGCGGATGGCCAGGGCCTTCCTGAGGAACTCTTCGGCGTCCGTGCGCCTAAGGGTGACCTTGCACCCGATGGGCATGCCCTCTCTGATCCCCAGGTCACGGTTGGTGACCTTGGCGACCGTTACCTTGGGCTCGTGGTCGGTGAGCATCCTAAGGACCTTCTGGGCCTTGTTGAGGCGGTCGCCTGCCTCGCCCACGCCGATGTTGATGACGACCTTGTCGATCCGTAGGGCCCTCATGACGTCGCTCATATCGCCGCCTCCTCGGGCAGTTCGATCTCTGACGTCTTGCTGCCGATGACGAAGACGTTGCTCCTCGTGGTCGACGAACCGTTCTTGAAGTTGACGATGTTGTCCGAAGACAGCCGCCTGACGACTATCTCGTCGATGACCTCCGCCTTGCCCACGTTCGAACCGGAGGTGATGAGCGCCAGGCTGCCCTGCTCCATCTTGTATGCCTCCAGGATCCTCTGGGTGGGGATCTCGATCTTAAGAACGTCCCCGGTCTTGTAGCCGTCGCCCTCGACCAGGATGTTCCTTCCGTCGTGGAGGTTCAGCTGGGTCTTCCCTCCCTTCACGGTGGTCTTGTTGTCTATGCGGCAAAGCTTCCAGTTGGCCTTATCCTCAGGGATGGGCACCAGGGTCAGCTTGCCACGTACGTTGACCACCATGCGGTAGTGGGCATTGCTCTTGGGGAACGACACGACATCCATCAGGCCTATGCCCTTCTTGACGTCCCTCACGACCTTCCCGTCCACAAGCATGTCGCGGTTGGACAGGATCCTCTTGACCTCGGCCGCGGTGTCGCAGATCTTGAGCAAGTCCCTGACCACCACTGTCACTGGCACGCTGTCCTCGATGGAGTGGGCTCCAGGGGACGGTTTGGTGACCCAGTGGTGCGCCTTGCGCTTGATCGGCCAGCTCCTGGGCGCGGTCAGTCTCCTTAGTTCATTGCTCATTGTGAAACCTCCTTGGCCTTGGTGAGTTTGTCCTTCCGACGGGCGTCGGTGAGGTCAAGCTTCGTGACTATGACCTTGGAAGAATGTACGGGCCGCGCGGTCTGGGTCCCATCAGCCTTGGCTATGGTGACACCTTCCACGACGATGCGTCCCGTCTTGGTATCTACTTCCTGGACCTTGCCCTCGAGGCCGATGATATCATCATCCCCGCGCACGACCTTGACGGTGTCGCCTTTGATCACGCGGACCGAACGCAACTTGTACTCCTTGCGCAGCGGCTCGTCGAGGTGGGAGGATACCATGGCGCTCCGGACATGGTTAGGCGCGTTGTACAGCGCCTTCCTCTGTTTTCTTGCTTTCTTGCTAACTACCATACCATTCACCTCAGACGATAATGGAGGCGGTGGCGGCTATGCGGGGCCATCTCTCGGCAGCTTCCCTGGCCACAGCGCCCTTTATGTCCGTTCCCTTGGTCTCCCCGGTCTCGGAGGTGATGACTGCGGCATTGTCCTCGAACATGACCATGACGCCGTCGGCGCGCCTGAACGGGCGGCGCTGGCGGACGACGACGGCATGGACTATCTGCCTCCTCATCTCGGGGGTACCCTTCTTCACGGAGGCTATGACGATGTCGCCCACACCTGCCGAGGGCACCCTGCGGGAGGTCCCATGATAGCCGGGGACGGTGATGATCTGGATCGTCTTAGCGCCGGTGTTGTCTACGACGTTCAGCACGGAGCCGCTGCAGACCCCGCGAGTTTGCTTTCCTGCGATGCCTTTCATCACCTCACCTCTTCTCTACGACGACGAAGGAGACGGTCTTGCTCAGCGGGCGGCACTCCATGATCCTCACCTGATCGCCAGCCTTGACGTCCAGGCATGGAGGGCAGTGCGCGGAGTAGTGACTCGTCCTCTTCTCGTATCTTTCATACTTCTGCTGATAGTTCAGATAGTTCCTCTTGACCACTGCGGTCTTGTCCATCTTGGTGGAGACTACAACCCCCTCAATGATCTGCCCCCGGACCGCCAATTGCCCATGGAAAGGGCAGTTCTTGTCGGTGCAGGTGGTGTCAGGAACCTTGACATCGATTCCGATATCCTTGACTTCATTAGCCATTGGGATCACCTTATCTTCTTGATTCGATCTTCAGGTCGGAACTGGATCTCCGATCCTTGGAGGAGAACCTTTTCGCCCTGGTATGTGAACTGGAACTCATTGCGGTCCTTTGGCACCATGACCTCGCGGCCCTCGCGCCGTATGGTGAAGGTGTTCTTGGTCTCGTCCACCACGGTGCCTGTGAACACACCTTGGCCAGACGACCTGACCTCCACCTCAAGACCTATGAGCTCCGATCTCATGACATCCCTCTTTCTTACTCTGTTCATCTGACGTCCGTCTTGAAGCCCATCTGTTCGAGGGCTTCCTTGACCTTTTTTTTGTGGTCGCCCTGGAGCTCGATACGGCCCTTCTTGGCCGTACCGCCGGCGGCACATTTGCTCTTGAGCTTTTTGGCCAGGTCGTCCATGTCAATGTCGTTCTCATCGATTCCTTCGACGACGGTGACAATCTTGCCGTACCGCCGGCTGTCTGTGCTGATACGGACAGTCTGTTGCTCACGTGCGATCTCTTCGCACATGCACAGCTCTTTGGGTAGTCCACATACCGGACAAATTTCTGCCATTAGTGCTTCTCCACCTCCCTCTGGATGGTCATGATCCGAGCGATATTGGACCTGAGGGCCCTGATCTTCCCGGGGTTTGCGGGTGCACCGCCCATGGCGGCCGCTCCCCTCTCATGCATGAGCTCATCGCGGAGCTCACGGAGTTTCTTGTCCCTCTCCTCGACGGACATCTTCCGGATATCTGCGGTGCGAATGAGGGCCATTACTGCTCACCCTCCTCCGTACCCTTGGAGGCCTCCGAGGCCTCATCCGGCTGTTCTTCCTGCTCAGCTTCCTTCTCTTCCACCGGCTCCTCGAGCGGCTCCTCGACAGGCTCTTCAGAAGGCTCCTCGACCTTCTCCTTCACCTCAACGGCGACGATAGGCGCTTCCTTCTTGTTGATGAGCTCAGCAAGGTCCGGGAACTTCTCTGCCGCTTCCGAAGGGGTAGTGATCTCTATCTCGTCGGGCAGCTTGGCGTCCGGGTGCATGATCTCTACGGTCACGCCTATGACGCCCGGCTTCAGCTTTGCGACCGCATATCCGCGGTCCATGTTGGTGATCTTGGTCTCGCCACAGAACTTGATGTAGCCATCCTTGAACTTCTCCGTGCGATGCCTCTGACCGGTCAGCTTGCCGGCGATGACGATGTGGCATCCGCGAGCGCCGGACTCCATTACCCTGCGGAGGGTGGAGTGGCCGGCCCTTCGGAAGTGCCATCCCCTCTCCAGGGCGAATGCCAGCTTCTCGGCCATGATCTGGGCATTGAGGTTGGGGCTTTCGACCTCCTGAACCTCCACCTGGGGGTTGTCGAAGTTGAAGTCCTCTTCAATGGCGCGGGTCAGGTTCTTGATGGCCGAACCGCGACGTCCGATGACTATGCCAGGGCGCTCGGTGATGAGCGTCACCCTGGTGCCCATGGGGGTCCTCTGTACGTCCAATCCGCCAAAGCCTGCCCTGCTGACCTCTTTCATAAGGTACTCCTTGAGGAGGACCCGGCGGACGTTCTCTGCAATGAACTTCCTTTCACTTGCCATTACTGTACCTCCTCCAGGATGACCTCGATGTTGACGGTCTGCTGGTTCCACTGGGTGCTCCGGCCGTAGGCGCGGGGCATGTATCCAGGGATTGTCCGGCCGAGGTTGGCGGTGATGACCTTGATCCTCAGGTTGTCGGCGTCAAGGCCCTTGTATTCGGCGTTGTGCCTGGCGCTCTCGATGACCTTGTAGATGGCCTTGGCGCACTTCACGGGATAGCGCCCGGGGCCAACTCCCTTCTTGTGAGCCACACCGGCGTTGTTGCGGGCGAACTGCACGGGCCTCTTGAGCTCGGCCACCTCCTCCAGCATGCGAAGGGCCACGTCGACCTTCTTGCCGCGCAGCATCCTGCATACCTCGCGGGATTTCTTGGGGGAGATGGGGAGCTCCTTGCCGATTGCCCGAGCGGTGGTGTCCGGATCAGCATATTGAGTGTATCCAGCCATGTGTGTTCACCTCACTTGAGCGGCAGGAACTTGGAGCCTCTTGTGGCACCAACACCCGGTCCGGAGTGCTTCACTTCGCTGCGGGTCATGGCGAACTCACCGGTGAAGTGCCCGATCATCTCGGGCTTGATCTCGAACTCGATGAATTCCTTCCCGTTGTAGACCGCTACCTTCTTTCCGACGAACTGAGGGATTATCGGTACATCGCGGCGGTGGGTCCTGGTGACCTCGCGGTTCTCGTTCTTCAGGACCTCGAACGCGATCCTCTGCTCATCGTTCATGTCTCTGGTGAGAGTCCTTCTTGCCCTGGCAGGGAGCAAAAGCACCATCTCGTCGAAGGGCATCTCGAGGAGCTCCTCCATGGTGTAGCCGCGGAAGGTGAACTCCTTCTTCCTCTTCGCCGTGATGCCGCCCTTCTTCTTGCGCTGCCTCCTGCGCGCGGCTTTCTGGCCGCCTGTCTTTTCCTTTGCCATTTAATCACTTCCTCCGCTTGGGGGATAGACGGCCGACCTTACGGCCTGGCGGTGCGTTCCTGCTTACTGTGCTGGGCTTACCCACATGCGGGTGACCTCCACCGCCGTGGGGGTGATCGACTGCGTTCATGGCCAGACCTTTCACCTTGAAAGTGGCCTTGCTTCTGCTGCGGTAGGCGTGGATCTTGTTGCCTGCCTTGCCGAAGGGCTTGTCCTTCATGCCGCCGCCTGCAACGATGCCAACGGTGGCGGTGCAGCGGGGGTCGAACGACTTGAAAGTGCCGCTGGGCATGAGCACGACGACCTTGTCGCCTCTGCTGACGATAGTAGCGGAGGTTCCGGCGGTGCGGACGAACTTGCCGCCATCGCCGGGCTGCCCCTCAATATTGTATACGAACGTTCCTTCGGGGACGCTACTTAACGGGACCACATTGCCAGGAGCGATCCTCCCAGGAATCCCATAGCTTACGTCGTTCCCCACCATCATGCCCTCTGCGGCGATCAGGAAGACCTTCTTTCCGGCGAAGTCGACCTTTGCCAAGGGGGCGCTCCGGCCGGGAGCGTGTACAAGGTCCTCGATAGTGCCGCTGGTGGCATCGAGGCGGGGATACCGAATATCTGCGACGTGTCGGTGGCTGGGGCTGCGATATACGGACGTGCCCTTGCCGCGCCTCTGCTGTCTGAGTTGTTTTCCCATAGTATCCCCTCAGAACACTCCAATTCTCATTCCAATGTCCTCTGCCGAGTAACCCTCGGCGAGCAGTATCGTGGCGCGCTTCCCCTTCTTGGTGACCTTGGTCCAGACCTTCTCGACCTTGACATCGAAATGCGCTTCGAACGCTTCCTTGATCTGCTGCTTGGTCGCGGACTTCAGGACCACGAACTCGATGCGGTTTCCATCCTTGAAGTCCTGAGTAGGGGTGCCCGTCATGCTGTTCATCGTCTTTTCGGTGACATAGGGGTGAAGGAGGATGTTGTCTTTTGCCATCCTTACCACTCTCCTATCTTCTTGAGGGCCGACTCCGAGAACACGGCCAGCCTTCCGGGCATTCCTCCCGGAGCGAGCCTGCCTGTGTTGAGCATGTCGGCGCTTACGATCTCGACGCCGGGCAGATTGTTGGCCCCCTTGAACAGGGAAGCCTCCGGGGCGGAGACGACCAGCAGGAGCGAGCGCTTGCCCTTGTACCTGCGGGAGCGCATCTTGCCCCTCCCAGCCCTGACCTTGCGACCGTTCTTGGCCCTCTCCAGATCGGCGGATACTCCGATCTTGTCCAATGCTTCGTAGACCTCGGCAGTGGTGGACAGAGCCTCGAAAGCATCCTCGACCACTACAGGGGTGGTGATGCCTTCGCTGAACAGATGACCACGCTGGCGGACCATCTCCGGGTCGGCCAGAGCGGCTAGGGCGGACAGCCTTGCCTTCTGCCTCTCCTTCCTGTTGACCTTCTTGGAATAATCCTTCTCAGGCTTCGGAGGGAAGGCGCGGCGGCCACCCACGTTGTTGGGCGACTCGGCGGCCTTGCTGCCCTGTGAAAGTCTCTGAACACGTGCAACCCCACGACCCTTCCCCCAGGTGGAGACGGAATGCCTTATGCCTGCCGTGGGGCTGGGGCCATAGGGCTGGCGCTTGTTGGCCTGCTCGGCCACGACAACGCGGTGTATGAGGTCGGGCCGGAACTCCATCTTGAAAGCGGATGGCAGCTCGACGCTTCTAACCACGTCGCCATTTATGGAATAGACATTGACGCTGTTCTTAGCCATGATATTCAGGCCCCCTGCTTGGACTGTATGGAGACATAGGTTATGTTCGGAGCCTCCTTCAGCATGGTGCCGTTCGGCCTGACGGGGTCCCTGAGGCGGATGAGCCTCTTGGTGGGCCCAGGCACGGAGCCGTGGATCAGCACGTAATTGTTCCTAATATCCCCATAGTTGAGGAAGCCTCCCTTGGGGGTTATCTCCTCGCCCTTTTCCCCGATCTTGAGAACACGCTTGTTGAACTCGGTCCTCTGGTGGTAGCCCATCTGACCGCCCTGAGGGACGGTGGGGCGCACATATCCAGGCCTCTTGGGGCCAAGGTTACCGACCAGACGGCGGTGCTTGGAGTTCTTGTGGTGCAGAAGCTTTATGCCCCATCTCTTAACGGCACCCTGGAATCCCTTGCCCTTGGTGATGGCGGAGACATCGATTATGCCTCCATCCTTCACGAAGTCGGAGACCGAGACCTCCTTGCCCAGCAAGGACTTGGCATACTCGAGCCTCTCTTCGATGGTACCGCCGCCTATGCGGGTCTCCATCAGTTCGGGCACCTTCTTGGGAACCCCGGAGACCAGCTTGGGCTGGGTATAGGTAAGGACGCGTACATCGTCGATGTCGCTCTTGGACAGGTCGTTCCAAGCCTTCTCTGGATCGTAGTTCTTGGGAATGGGCAATCGCCTAGACAGTTCGCTGTTGAGCGAGTTGGACCAGACCTCTCCAACGGTGCGCAGGCCGTAACGGGTGCTCTCATACACCCTGACCGCCGCCACCTTCATGGGAGGCACCTCCAACACCGTGACGGGCACCTGTATCTCCTGGCCGCTGGTGAGGCTCTTGGGCCTGTAATCTACTACAAAGGCGTGAGTCATGCCGGCCTTGTAGCCGGCGAAGCCCTGAAGCTTAGGGCCTTCGCTGATCTCTGGCCAAGAATCTAGTCTAGGAGTCTGGCTAGCTGCTCTCTTGCGTGGTGAATATGCTTTAGAGCCTTTCCGTGGACGTCTTTTATTTGGCATGGTTCTCCCTCTCGCATCTGGAGAGAATCCACTCTCTATCGTGCTACGCGTGATTTTCTCGATCGCTCGAGGTTAGCACCTTCGACCGTGACGCGTTATCCGCCCTCCGAGAATGGAATAGAGGGGAAGTTGGGATGCAAGAGCATTGCCCATGGCGTCTGGTCGAACGTCCTCAGCGCGTTGAGCGTATGGGTCCGATAATGGTTATAATATTTAAAGTTAGCGTGCTATGAAAAAACCCATCTGGCTAGTCCAGATTCTGAATCGGTGGAACATAGTTGGCGAAAGATGGTCTCGCACCAAAGGTCGACATGAACCCATGGACAAATACTTTTCCGCCTTGGCGTAAATGGCCTTGACATCATGAAGTGAGCGCCCGAGCGAAGGGGCCGCTTCCATGATCGGATGTAGCTAGATGAGCTACAAGATGCGACCATCATCAAGGAAGAGGCCGTCGTGTTGGAAAGCCCTAAACGCAGTGTTTTTACTTTTCTCGTAGAAATCCGTCGTCGTGCATCTAAAGCGCCGGTCCGACAGGATGTCATATCATCGGCGTGAAATGGCGATCGCATGTCGGACGACAGATGCCTGGACCCATGATCTAAAGCGCCTTTCGCCTTCGGCTTGGTGAAGGACGCTGTCCGACGAAACATTCTCATGAAGCCGGCTGAGCGGCCGATGAAGGGGCTGAACGTCGCATGCTAACGATCCTCATCATCGGTTAGCTTACAGGGGATCGTCTTGTGACCGGTGGCATGATGCCGTGATCTCGTGGGGAGGTCACTTTCAACACCTAAAGTCGTTGCCATCCTATCGGAAGCGAAGGTCTAGTTTCGGGGACCTCTCCCCTTCCATCATTTAATATCTATATTTCGAACGGGAAGAAGGAGAGTGGTACCCCTGAACGCGGGGACGGAACGGCGCTATTGGACAGAACGAGCGGAAGCTATAGGCGTGAGACCGATGCCGGATATGCATGGCGAGAGGACGGTCCGCACGCTCATCCCCGTCCTTGACTCGTTCATCGGAGGCCTGAGACAGGGCAGCCTGACGCTGATAGACTCCGCCGATCGAATGGTGTTCGACCTCACCAACATATTATGCGTCAATGGCGTCGGCATGCTGGACAAGGATGTGGTATGGATCGACGGGGGGAACTCCGTCGACCCGTACGATATCGGCCGCATATGCCGGCGCTTCGGCCGCGACAGGGATGAGGTGCTGGGCAGCATCCAGGTAGCGCGGGCGTTCACAGCGTATCAACTGGTATCCTTGATAGATGAGCGTCTGGAAGATGAAGTTGAGCGCACCGACGCCGGAATGGTGGTGCTGTCGTGCCTCCCAGACCTGTTCCTGGACAAGGAGATGCGGTGGTCCGAGTCGTATTCGCTTCTGCGGCGGTGCGTCGAAACCGCCCTGAACCTTACCAAGAAGAAGGGGCTGGTGACCTTGATCACCAATCTCGGCCTGATGAAGATGATGCAGAGGAAGAGCCTGAAGGGGCTGTTCTATGAAACGGCGGACGATGTGATCCGCATTGAACGGGCGTCCCGGGCCCTTCGCATCTCACTGCCAAACCGCCAAGAGTGGATGATCTACCACCCCGTGCCCCGATACCAGACCACGCTTGAGGAGTTCGTGACAACATGGGAAGGACCGTGCCGACATACCGCAACACCCTGGAATCGATAATAGCGAGCTGGAGCGACTACCGCAGAGCGTTGCCCAAGGAGGACCGGGAGGCGTTCGACAGGATGGTGAACAGGGCGCGCATGCATGCGTCGGCCGCCACCTACGCCGCGTTCTCCGACCCCGTGGAGGGTGCGTTCCTCTCCATCCTGCTGGAGCAGGAGAAGGAGATCCGCAGGCTGAAGGGAGAGGAATGAGGGGCTGGGTCCTGGATTGCTACCCGGACCTGGATGCCAACCGAATGGTAATATGGTTCAAGACGCCGGGCGGCGCGGTCCGTGTCGTCGATGACATGACGCCGTACATCTATGTATGCTCATCGCGAGAGCGCCTAAGGAAGCTGGCAGGGGACCTTGCCATGATCGGCGTGAGGGGCGCGGTGAGCGAGATGCGGAGGACCTCGCTCGGTGACAAGGAAAGGGAGGTGTTGGCGATCCCGGTACGCGAGTATGCGTCCCTGCAGTCGCTGGCGACCACCATAGACTCTTGGGGAGGTTATCGTGAGTATGCGTTGTACAATGTCGACCTTCGAATGGACCAGCGATACTTCCTGTTCAAAGGGCTCTTCGCCATGGGCCTTACCGAGATAGATGGACTCAAGAACATGGATGCATGGAAGCGCATCGACTACCCCGTGCCGGAGCTGAAGGGATTGGAGCTCGACATCAAGGTGAGGGGGGATGGAGTACCGACCATGGACGACCCTTTGATGTCGGTCTCGGTGAACGGCGAGGTGCTGGACGGTCCAGAGGATTCCGTCCTTGATGAGCTGGCCTCGATGGTTCGCGATGAGGACCCTGACGTGATCTACACCGAGAAGGGGGACTCGTTCGTGATGCCGTATCTGCAGCATCGAGCCTCCCTGCACGGCATGAAGCTGGAGCTCGGCCGGGAGGAGGGGGAGAGGACGTCGCGAGGAAAGAGCTATTTCACCTATGGCCGCATCGTGTACAAGCCTCCAGCCTACAAGCTTCGCGGACGGGTGCACATAGACCGGGAGGCGTCATTCATCTATGGCGAATCGGGGCTGCCCGGGCTCATCGAGATGTCCAGGCTGTCTCACATACCCTTGCAGGATGTCTCTCGGCTGTCCCCGGGGAGCGTCATCAGCGCCATGCAGGTCAACGAGGCGGTGCGCGGCGGGCACCTCATACGGTGGAAGAAGAACCGTCCAGAGGACTTCAAGACCGCCGGGGCCCTCATAGCTTGCGATCGCGGAGGGTTCATCTACGAGCCCCGCGTCGGAGTGCATGACGATGTGTGGGGGCTCGATTTCTTCTCCCTGTATCCCAGCATCATGGTGAGGTACAACATCTCGCCGGAGACCCTGAACTGCACGTGCTGTCCCCGCTCCTCCCGCATCGTTCCAGAGATAGGGTACAGGGTGTGCGAGAAACGGACGGGGCTCATCCCCACGGTGCTGGTGCCGATACTCAATCGCCGCAAGGTGTACAAGAGCATGAAGCATGATCCCCGGAAGGGGGTCATCTATCAGCAGAGGGCCAAGGCGCTCAAGTGGGTGCTGGTGACCTGTTTCGGCTATACCGGCTACAGAAACGCGCGTTTCGGGCGCATCGAATGTCATGAGAGCATAACCGCATACGGCCGGGACATCCTGGTACGCTCGGCGGCGATCGCCGAGGGCAGGGGCTTCGAGGTGCTGCACGGCATCGTGGATTCCCTATGGCTGCATGGCAGCGGGGACGCCGGACGTCTCTGCGACGAGATATCGTCGGAGTTCGGCATAACGCTCGCCATAGAGGGCCATTATCGTTGGATCGTGTTCCTTCCAAACGTGTCCACCGGGGTGGGGGCCCTCAACCGATACTATGGGCTGCTGGACGATGGCGAGCTCAAGCTGCGAGGGATCGCCGCGCGCCGCAAGGATACGCCGGCGATAGTGGAGGAGTTGCAGCTGGACATGCTCCACTTCCTGTCCCGCGCGCACGATGCTGAGCAGTTCATGGAGACGGTGCCGGAATCGTTGGAAGTGGTCGACCGCTATGCTGCGGAACTGAGGGGCGGAGAGGTTTCCACGGACCGCCTCGTGATCAGAAGGCGGATATCTCGACGCCTGGAGGAATATTCGCAGTTCAACGATTCGGTGGCCGCCCTGCGCCAGCTGCATGAACGAGGGTTCGACCTGGAGCCAGGACAGTCCATCGAATATGTCATGGTCGATTCGGAGAGCGACCGTTCATGGGAAAGGGTGAGCGTAGCGCCCTTCCTGGGACATGAATATGATGCGGAGAAATATGTCGAACTTGTCCACCGCGGGGCGGCCGAACTGCTGTCGCCCTTCGGATGGCCGTTCCACCGCATCCGCGAACGAGACAGACTTCGCCACAGAGACCGGGCATCCGATCCCGGAAGGTAGCCGCGGCATCCGCCGGGAGCTCACGAATTCGTCCTGCGGTGCTCCCGACCGTGGAACGATGCGCCTTCCGTCCGACCTCGATCGCCGCCTCCATGTCCAGAGGGTCCAGCTGGCGTATGTGGGCCCGGGATCGTTCTTGCCCTGAGGAGCATGGAAGGAGCATTTCCCACCGCATGCCTCGCTGCAAGAGTTCGTGTCTCAGGGGCGTTGCCGGCCCGATACCTTCTCCGCGAAGCTTTATGCCACGATGCTGGATATTGGATGCACATGGCCCCCGTGGTGGTCGCTCGAGATCTCGTCAAAAGATATGAGGACCTCACCGCCGTCGACCGGATCAGCTTCGACATAAACCAGGGCGAGATCTTCGGATTCCTTGGCCCAAACGGAGCTGGGAAGTCCACGGCCATTCGAATGATCCAGTGCGTGTCGCCCGTCACCTCAGGGAAGCTGGAGGTGCTTGGAATGGACGTTCGTGAGCGCCCTCGGGAGATCAAGGCCCGCCTGGGAGTGGCGCCGCAGGACAACAACCTCGATCCGGATTTCAACGTGATACAGAACCTTACAAGCTACGCCCGCTACTTCGGCATACCGAAGGCCCAGGCCGCTCGAAGGGCCGAGGAACTGCTGGAGTTCATGCAGCTGAGCGAGAAGCGCGATGTCATGATCGAGAACCTGTCCGGAGGCATGAAACGCCGGCTCATAGTCGCGAGAGCCCTGATCAACGATCCGGACCTCATAATACTGGACGAGCCCACCACCGGGCTAGACCCTCAAGCCCGGCACCTCATATGGGAGAGGGTGCGGCAGTTGAAGCGGGAAGGGCGCACCATCATCCTCACCACGCATTATATGGATGAGGCGGAACAACTGTGCGACCGACTGGTCATCATGGAGCGCGGCAAGTTCCTGGTGGAGGGCGAGCCGAAGCGGCTGATAGCGGACGTGGTGGGCGACTGCGTCATGGAGGTCATCGAGACGGATGGCGACGAGGCGGAGAGGTACCTACGCTCCCTCGGACAGCAGGTGGAGCGCTCCGCCGATCGCCTGTACGTGTATTCGAAAGATTGTCGGACCATCAACCAGGAATTCCGGAGGCTTCATCCGGAAATATATTCCGTCATCCGACCCGCAACGCTGGAGGATGTCTTCCTGCGCCTCACTGGCAGGAGGTTGAAGGAATGATCATGGGCATCGACCGAGGGGCGGTGGCAGTATGGAGGCGGAACGCCGATGTGTTCTTCAAGACCTGGAGGACCAACTTCCTGCCTTCCGTGTTCGAGCCCCTGCTCTACCTGGTCGCCATGGGGCTGGGGTTCGGCGGCCTGGTGGCCGGCCTGACCTATGCGGGACAGCCCATCGAATACATACGCTTCCTCGCTCCCGGCCTGATCTCCATATCGGCGATGTACGGCGGCTTCTTCGAGTGCACCTATGGCTCGTTCGTGAGAATGCATTACCAGAAGACGTTCGACGCCATCGTGGCCACGCCGGTCAGCCTGGAGGACGTCATAGTCGGGGAGATAATGTGGGGCGCGAGCAAGAGCTTCATCAACTCCACCATAGTGCTTACGGTCATCACGTTGATGGGGTGGTTCCTCTTCCCGGCGATCCAGTTCACATCCCTCACCATACTGCTGGTGCCGCCGCTCACGTTCATGGCAGGCCTCATGTTCGCCTCCATAGCGATGATATTCACCGCCCTTGTGCCGAACATAGACTCCTTCAATTACCCCTTCTTCCTGCTCATCACGCCCATGTTCCTGTTCGGAGGCACCTTCTTCCCCATAAGCCAGCTGGGTGCTGCCGAGCCGCTCGCATACATATTGCCGCTGACCCATACCTCCTTGCTGATAAGGGACATGTCCCTCGGGCTGCTCGGTCCGATCGATGGCCTGGCCATGATATATGTCATCATAATGACCATCGCAGCGACATACCTGGCCGTGAGGATGATGAAGAAGAGATTGACCAAGTGATCATTTGATGATGACGCGGCCGTCCTGGATTTCCAGGCGTAGGAGGCATTCGATCTCGACCTCGAGCTCCCCTTCCAGTTCCTCGACCCGGCCGCCCTTGTCGACTATCGCCATGACCTTCAGGACCTCCGCCCCCGCCTCGCGCAATGCCTTCATGAGGCCGCGAAGGGTGCCTCCGGTGCTCAGCACGTCGTCGACCACGACGACCTTGTCGCCCCCCCTCACGCCGTTGAGAAACATCGTGCCGTTAGAATATCCGGTGGACTGGTCGATCCTGATCTCTCCCTCCAGGCCGTAGGCGCGCTTGCGCACCACCACATAAGGGATCCGGGCTGACAAGGAGAGAGGTGCCGCCAGCGGCAGGGCCATGGCCTCAGGGGCTACGATGAGGTCGCATCCCATGTCCTTGATGCCCGACATGGCATCCACGACCTCCTCCAGCAATTCTGGTTCGACGGCGGGGACGCCGTCCAGGAGCGGATGCACTATGTAGTCGTACGCACCGACCCGGATCACCTTGGCCCGCAGGAACGATTCGCGGAGAAGCTCTAGCACGCCAGAGGCATTAAGTACGCGGTTTTTAACACTATATCTCAAGAAGCCTGCATCAGGCCCTCGTCCATCTGCCTCCATTCTGGACGACCGCTCCGGCGTCCTCGAGGTCCTTCAGGGTCATGAGGATGTCCTCCATCGGGACGTCGATCTGGAACTGCTCCCTGAACGCGTTCTGGATGTCAGCTTCGCTCTTCTCCTCGTACAGGGTCTTGGGAAGAAGTGTCCTGAGGTCCTCGTTCCTGTTCCAGGGGAAGATGAACCAGGTCCACTGGTCCTCCGGCACTTCGACCGAGTAGAACTCAGGCTTGAACCGGGAGCGGGTTATATGCAGCAAGGTGGCGGTCCTCAGCACCCTGGGCCTCATCTCGCACAGATGGGCCTCTGCAATGGACATCGATTCGCCAGTATCGGTGATGTCATCGACCACCAGCACCTCTTCGTCCTCGATGCTCACGTTCAGCTCTTGGGTGAGAAGCGCCTTCCCGTCGGGGTTGGCCGTAACACCCCAGTGCTCCGTTTTAACGGCGTACAGTTTCTTTACACCGAGAAGGTCGCAAAGCAACCTGGCTGGAACCCACCCTCCGCGCGTCAGACCGATGACAACGGTAGGTTTGCAGTCACATGCCCTTATCTGCTTCGCAAGGTCCCTCGTCCAGCTGACTATCTCATCGTAAGTGACCAACTTGCATCGGAAGCTCTCTTTCTGTATCATCCCATGACCGTCCGCCAGGCATGCGGGCCCAGGCCGACTGGATGATGCGTCAGGGCGGATATATTTTTAACTTAGGTCCCGACAGACAGCACCTTGCGCTCCACCCGGAACGCCGCCGGCAGGAACGGCCCCATGGTGGCGAGCGTCAGGAAAGGATCCTCCAGGGGGCAGCCCATCGCCTGGGTGAAGGATAGGAGTTCCATCTCCTTGGCGACCACTTCCTTGGCGGGCAGGTCGGACATCAACCCTGCCACTGGAAGCCGTAACACCGAGCGTTCGCTCCCCAGTATCGCCACGGAACCGCCACCTGCCATGGCCACCTCGTTCATGGCATCCCGCGCCCCGGTCAAGGTGGTGGCGACGCTTACTATACCTCCGAACTTGTTCACCTCCGAGGTGGCGATGGCCCCTCCATTCAGTTCGAAGCCCTTGACGAAGCCTACGCGCAGCGACCAGTCTCGCGACGGGTCGGCCCACACGAGATACAGCACGTCGCGTATGGGGTCGGCGACGATGCTCCCGTCCTCGACCGGAAGCTCCTCTTGCCCCCATGCGACCGTTCCGCGGCGGTCCACCTGCATCACCTTCACCCTGGCAGACGGTCCGGACGCCCGGACGTCGATCTCGCTCAGCTGAGTCATGGGGAACAGTGGAGCTACCGGCATGGGAGGGCTCCCGAGGTACAGAAGTTCCCCATTCCTCGCCACCAGTTCCCCGCCGATCCACGTCTCTAGGACCCTGAAAGAGCGAAGGTCGCTGACCACCGTTATATCGGCGGGAGCGCCGATATGCAGCGCCCCGGTGTCCAGGCCATAGTGCTGGGCGGGCCATATGGTCGCCGCCCTTATCGCCTGAACGGGGTCGATCCCTTCCTCCACGGCGATGCGTAGCAATGAGTCGATATGGCCATCCACCAGGTCCCTGGCTCGCAGGTGGTCGGTCGCGAACATATGAGGATTCTCCTTGGCGAATGGAATTAGCGCCCGCAGGTCCCGGCTGATGCTGCTCTCCCTCAGGGCGATGGCCATCCCCTTCCGGTACTTCTCCTCCGCCTCCTCTGGGGACTTCGATTCGTGATCGGACGTCACGCCGTTCATGATGTATCGGTCAAGGCGGAAACCCCTGAGGCCCGGAGCGTGCCCGTCGATGCGCTTTCCAGTCTGATATGCGACCTCCACCTTGCCCGCTATGCTCGGCTGCTCCTCTATCAGGCCCTCGTGGTCCGTTACCTCGCCAAGGCCGACGAAGTCGTCCCTCGATAGCAATGAACGCACTTCCCCCCACCCCAATCCGGGGATGTCGGATGGTGCGGTGAAATAAAACTTCAACGGAGTGGCGCGGCCGGCATCCACCATGTAGTCCAGACCAGCCGCCCCGGCCGTGGCGGAGGCAGGGGAGGGGTCGGCCACGACGGCCGTGGTGCCGTGCAGGATGGCCTGTTCAGCATACCTGTAGGGGCTCAGATGCGATGATTCCACATGAACGTGCGAGTCGATCAACCCTGGCAGGATGTATTGGTCAGGTACGGCCACCCTTCGCTCTATGCGGATGATCCTACTCTCATGAAAATTGACGCAGGCGGGATATATCGCTCCCCCGACCACGTCTACGAAATATCCAGTGACGTGCTTTACGACGATGGAGCCGATCGCATCGCCATAGGGCGGGAAGTACATGCCGGAACGCATGATAATTCTATGAGAGGGGAACGATGATGAAGCTTTCCGATGATGTCGCTCGAGCCATGCCTACCAGCGCCTGAGAGGATGTGGTGGTCGGAGGCATCGACGCATGAGGAAGGGCAAGGTTTCAAGTGCCTCGCGGACAGTGAACGGACCATGGTCTTCCCTCGCGAAGTGCTCAACGAACTGAAGTGGCATAGGGGCAGGCTAGAGGATGCGAGGATAACTTACTTGCACCGGGGAGCTCCGGGGGATAGAAGGACGATCTCTGGTTCGGAGATAGTCGCCCTGGAAAGGTCCTTCTTCACCACTGCCGAGAGCAGGATCCCCTACCATCGCATACGCTTGATAGAACTGGACGGCGAGGCCCTCTATGTGGATAGGGAGGAAGTGATCGTGGAAGGCACTCCTTAACTGCGAGGAGCGCCACAATTGGGGCAGTTCCTCATGAACGAAGGATATTGCGCACCGCAATTCCTGCATCTGGTCATCTCCGCCTTGCGGGGAGGTTCGGGCTCCGGTTCGGGTTGCGATGCTTCCTCCACTTCTGCCGGGACGATCTCTTCCTCGACCTTAGGGGGCGCCTGATAGGGCGGAGGCGCCGGTTGATATCGGGGTTGCTGATATCGAGGGTGTTCATAGTACTGCCCAGGAGGATACTGTTGATACTGGGGCTGGAACACATCCTGCAACCGGATGTAAGCGATCAGGAGCGCGATCCCACCCACGATGCCGAAGAGCAGGGCAAGGACGCCCCATATGAGCAACCTGTCGCTGGCCTCGCGGAACCGTCCCTGGTCCATGGGCGCGAACACGGTGCTGGGCATCATGGCATAGAGTATGAGGTTGACCACGGATGCGATGATCGTGTAAACTCCTATGGAATACTCACCAGCCATCATGCTGGCGACCCCGGCGATGAGCAGGACCGCGGCCATGAGCAGCAGGGCCACCTGCCCCCAGAATGCGGACTCCCTTCCCTGCGCTGCCGCCAGGGGCAGCCACTCCGGCCCGGCGTTCTTTGCTAGATACGGAATAGTTACCAATGTCACCACAGCTGATGATTGATGCTGAGCGGTTGATTACCCTCTTTGATAAAGAATCTATCGTTTTTCTGACATAATTATTCATATGTCATTCCGGATTCAGGTCCTCCCGGTCGTACGGGGCGTTCCGGCAATAGTTATAAAAGGGACGACCATTTAGGAAATACAAAACCTATAGTAGGATTGTCATGAAGTACGAAGAGTTCAAGGCCATATATGATGAGTTGAACGAGTACTCCGATGTTGAACGACTCGCCAAGGAGACCGGCCTTGATGAAGAGCTATTAAACGTCATCTACACCCAGAAGACGGTGAGGGATGCGACCAAACGCTATCACGTGGTGAAGCGTAATGCTCCCAGACTGCTCAGGGAATGGAAGGCTGGCTCCAGTCTATTGTCGATAGCGAAACGATGGCGGTTCCCGCCTATCCTCACAGGTCTGCTTCTGTTCCAAGAGAACGGCTTCTCCAAGAAGCAGTTTTGGAAGTACGTGCGCGAACCAGAACAGATAAGCGATCCTCGCCTCAGGAAGGAGATCGAGGAGATCACGGCCGCTGACACCATCTATTCCCCCGAGGGGAACGAGGTGCAGTTCAAGAGAGGCAAGTGGGGAGAGGCCAAGCTCCAGCAGTGGCTGGACGAACAGGAGCTCACCTATCACACCGAGAACGACCTTAGGGGCAAGTACTCCAAGACGCCTGACTGCCTCCTTACCGAACCCATCAGGCTCAACGGATGGACGATCAACTGGATCGAGAGCAAAGCCTCCTTCGGAGACAGGATAGAGTTCAACAAGAACATACGCGGCCAGCTTGCCCAGTATGTTGAAATGTTCGGCCCCGGCGTGGTGGTGTACTGGTTCGGGCACGTTGACAACCTGGACTGCCCGCCCGGCATCGAGATAATCGATGCTTCCCTGTGCGACATGAACTGTCAGAAAGCAGGGGATGATTTCTGCCCAGAAGAACTGCCTCAAAGCCCTCACGCCTGACCATCGCGATCGGTAGAAGGACATGACGCGACGAAGTACGCGGGCATGTCCCCGACCGCGGACGGCTCCTTCATCATGGACCGCCATGCCGCCGTCCGTTCGGTGCAGCGGATGAAGACCTAGATGCCATCGCCCACGCTGGAGAGCGGGACATGGCATCGGTCGATGACATGTGAAGGCCCGGTAGCCTAGCGACCCACGTTCCTCTTAGCATCATCGGGTCAGGTGCACCTGCCATTCTGCTCATGACCCATGGAGGCTACACGGATGAAGCGAAGGGGCATGTGAGCCCCATCTTGCCATCCGCCTACCTAGGGCCCGGGCTGGAAGCGCCGCCCCGTCCAGACGCATCCGGGACTTCGAAAGGTCACTCCACGGTGACGCTCTTGGCCAGATTTCGCGGCTTGTCGATGGAACACCCCTTCTTCTTCGCCACGTAATAGGCGATGAGCTGCAGCACCACCGTCAGCGGGACCGGACTTAGGATTGGCGGAACACGTGGGACGCCGATCATGGCGTCGGTGATGGCAGCCAGCTCACGATCCCCTTCCACACCTATGCCCAGGACTGGCGAGTCCCTCGCCGCCACTTCCGAGATGTTGCCCAGCATCTTCTCGCGAGTGTGATCGTTCACGCAGGCGGCGACCACCGGAGTGGAGGCGTCCAACAAGGCAAGGGGACCATGCTTGAGCTCACCCGCCGCATAGCCTTCTGCGTGGATGTATGAGATCTCCTTCAATTTGAGCGCACCCTCCAGCATGGTGGGGTAATTGATGTTGCGGCCCAGGTAGAAGATGTCTCTGGCGTCCACCAGCATCTCCACCACTTCCTCGATCTGTGAAGCCCGGTCCAGCACACCGCTGACATAACGGGGCATGGAGCGCAGCTCGGTGGACAGGTGCCTCACCTTCGTCCTGTCTATGGTCTGCCTCATGGCTCCCAACCGCAGGCCGAGCAGGTACATGGCGATGAGCTGCGTGGTGAAGGTCTTGGTGGCCGCCACGCCGATCTCGGGGCCTGCATTGGTATAGAACACATGGTCGACCTCTCGCGATATGGTGCTTCCCACCACATTCGTCACGGCCAATGTCCGGCACCCTCTCCGGCGGGCCTCCCTCGCAGCTGCCAGAGTGTCGGCCGTCTCCCCCGATTGCGTCAGCAGGACGGTGAAAGGGCATTCCCCTGTTCCGGGGGAATAGCGGTACTCCGATGCCAGTTCCACCGTGGTAGGCAAGCGGGCAAGATCCTCGATCACGTACTTGCCCACCATGGCGGCATGATAGGATGTCCCGCATGCCACCAGCTTCACCGAGCTGACATCGATGTCGGGTATGACCGCGCCGGCATAGATCTCGTCCAGACTGCCTAGCAGGGAGTTGTGGATGGCGGCGGGCTGCTCGTATATCTCCTTGAGCATGAAATGTTCAAAACCGCCCTTCTCGGCGTCCTCCACCGTCCATGTGATGGGGGTTGGCTGCCTGTCTACCGTGCTGCCCTGGGCATCGAAGATCGATATCCCGTCGGCGGAGACTATGGCGCTTTCCCCCTCCTGGATGTACACTACCTTGTTAGTCAGGCCAAGGACTGCCGTCACGTCCGACGCCACCATGTTCTCCCCGACGCCGACGCCGATCACCAGGGGATTCTCCTTCCTGGCGACCACTATGTGGCCATCCCCTTCGACCATGGCGGCGACGGCATAGCTGCCTTTCACCCTGGACAGTGCGGCGCGCAGGGTGGCATGGGCGTCTCCGTCATAGTAGTGTTCCATCAGATGGACCAGCACCTCCGTGTCGGTCTCGGATGTGAACGTATGCCCTTCTTCCTCCAGCTGCTTCCTGAGCTCGAGGTGGTTCTCGATGATGCCATTGTGCACCAGGGCGATGCGTCCGGTGCAGTCCACGAACGGATGGGCGTTTTCCTTCGATGGCCTGCCGCAGGTCGCCCAGCGGGTGTGGCCGATACCCATCTGTCCGTTCCAACGAGGTATGAGGGGCTCGATCTTGGACATCTCCCCCTTATCCTTGAAGACCTTCAGCCCTTCGGAGGCGATCGCTACGCCCACCGAGTCGTAGCCCCTGTATTCAAGTCGCTTCAGTCCATCGAGCAGGATGTCCACTGCCATCCGCCCACCGGCGTATCCGACGATGCCGCACATCTAGACCACAACACACTTGTTCTCCAGATTGCCGGAGACCCGCACTCCATCATTGATACGGCATCCTGCCCCTACGACCGTCCCGGGCGATATTACCACGCGAGAGCCTATCACGGTGTCCTGACCTACATGGGCGCCGACGTCGAAGAGCTGGAACACCTCGCGATCCGCCCGCACGATGCAGGAGTCTGATGGTATGAACAGTCCAGCCTTCGATCTGACCCCATCGCCGATGACCGATCGAGATATGTGACTGTGAGAACCGATGATGACGTTGCTCATGATCAGGCAGTGGGCGATGTAGCTGAACGGCTCGATCTGCACGCCATTGCCTATTGATGTCGATGGATGTATCACCACGTTCGGGCCGATGTCGCAACCCTCTCCTATCGTCACCGGGCCTTCTATGTAGCAGCCTGAACGTATTCTCGTCCCCGCTCCCACGTTCACGGGCCCCTTGAGGGTGACGCCGGGCTCGACCGTCCCCATGATCCCCTGCGATATGTCGTCCAAGGCCTGAGCATTGACGTTCACCAGGTCCCAGGGATATACGGCATCGTTCCACTGGCCCTTGGACTTCACCACCCTCATGTCCATCTCTGGAATCGCCTTGGACAGCAGCTGGGTGATGCCCAGCTCCTTGCCGAAGGTCTGTGACATGAACATCTCGATCATCTGATATGGGAAATGATAGATCCCCGTGTTGATGATGTTGCCTATCATGCATTCAGGCTTCTCCACCAAGCCTACGATCCGATCGCCCTCGATCTCGACCACACCGTACTTGGAGGGATTGTCGGATTCCGCCACCACCATGGTGAGGCCGTTCCTTTTCTCCAAGAGATCGGCGATCAATCTGGAATCGATCATGTTGTCCCCGGCCACGGTGATGAACGGCTTTCCATCGAGCAACGGCCCTGCGAGTGCGAGCGCGTGCGCCGTTCCCAGCGGCTTGTCCTGAACCACATATTCTATGGACGCGCCGAATCTCTTCCCATCCTGGAAGTGCAACATTATCGTGTCCTTTCGATAACCGACCACCATGATGATGTCCTTCACGCCGTTGCTGACCAGGGCTTCGACGATGTATTCAAGAATAGGACGGTTCCCCACCGGTATCATGCTCTTGGGACGGGACATTGTAAAAGGCCGCAACCTGGTCCCTTCCCCTGCTGCCAAAATGACTGCTTTCACGAGCGATCTCCCAAATCTCGATTCAACTACAGCGACTTAAATATTATTCAAAAAACGCAGATATCGAAACGGGTCCCACGCTATGCGCTGATGTGACAACAGGTTTCAGCAACGCTCGATCCATGCGTTGACCAATGGCGCATGCTCCCTGGTCCGACCCAGGGGTGGGCTCGAATGGGAGCTTCTAGCAGGCCATGGAGGGCTGCGCCCATCCGTGATCGTCCTGTCGACCATGCAGAGCGGAAAGAGGCCGCTCCATCTATTTCTCGCTGAATATCCAGCATCGATGGCTGAAGCTGATACAGGCCACAATGGGGCAGGCCTGCTCCATGATACTGAAGGCCGGTTGCGATGCGTGACGATTCCAGTGCCGAGCCTCGGAACGAGCGAGGGGCGTCGACCCAACGTCGATGATGAGCGTGCCGAAAACGTCCCTATGGCGCGAGAGCGCTGAAGCTAGGGAGTTGTCCGAGCACAATGCTAGCGACCCGGGGTGAATCGCACCGTCAGATGTATGGCGACTGCCAGGAGTGAGCTGTCCTCACTCCATCTCTTCGGCCATCATGGTTCCGTAGATCGATGCTTTGAAGCTCTCCAGGTTCTTGGCGGTCGCCTTGATGTATAGAGGGCATTCCGCCTTGGGCCGGAGGATCAGCATCTTCTTTTGACAGAAGAACAGGCCTGCATTTATGCCCGATTCGGGCCGCTTGTCCATGTAGAGACAAGAGAGGCAAATAGGCTTTTCAGTGTTCAATGCTCCTACCACGCCATCGACCTATTTATTCATTATTGCCGGTTCTCCGAAAGAGTCGCAAGGAAGGAGGTCAGGTCCTGCACCTTCAGCCCTCCAGCCCTCTCCAGGTTCACGACGCAAAACGGACAGGGCGCGAGAAGGACCTCCGCGCCAGCCCTGGTAGCGCTATCGGTCCTCCGCCGTGCCATCCTTGCCGCCAGCTCCGGTCGCGCGGAGGCCACTCCGCCTCCCCCACCACAGCAGCCTTCATCATCCATGTCCACCACCCTCAATCCGTCGACGGAGGCCAACAGTTCACGTGCATAGTCGATGGTGTGGGGTCCTACCGATCTCACGAGATGACAGGGGGAGTGAATCGCCACGGTCATCGGGCGGGGCGAACGCCATCTCAGCCGTGAAGGTGTGATCGACTCGTAGAGGTATTCCAACACGTGCAGGGCCTCCACCCCGTTCGCCCGCCGCAGCTGCACGGCGCAACCGGGGCATGCGGTGATCACTTCCTCGGCACCTTCCAATATGGAGGTGTTGAGGTCTCGAAGCCTGTTCGCCTCATCTTGCGCTCCGATCTTCTGCAGCGGGGAGCCGCAACAGTGCCATCGTTCGGGGATGTAGATCCCGTCACCAACGGCGAGGAGCAAGTCCAGGGTCATCTGCACCGACAACGGTGTCCTTGCCTCACCGATGCATCCGGGGAAGAACAGCGCCGAGCCTTCCGTCGGAGCCATCGATCTACTGACAGGGGCGACCGTTCGACCATGCTGGCGGACGTTGCGAAGCATGCGTTCTCCGCCTTCGGTCGAGGTCCCGAACCGGGCGCGAAGTCGCATGATCGCATCGGTGATCGGCAATCTCGACGGACAGGCCGATTCGCACTGCGCACAGGATGTACACATCTGCAGGGGCCCCGAGAGCGCCGCCAGCTCCCTGGAGAATCTCGGTGCTTCGACCGCAAGGCGACGAGGCCCGGGAAATCGCTGATAGCCCTCCAGCCTCATGACCGGGCACACGCTCTGGCAGGCTCCGCACTTGATGCAGCCATCCTCGGTGCGGCGGATCATAGCGCATCCTCCGCGACCAGGGCTGCCTTCCACGCCTGCAGAACCACATCGCCAAGGCCACGGCCCAGGGGATACGACATGCCTCTGACGAGCGAACCCACCGGGATGACGTTGCGAAGTGTCGAGCCTTGCCTGGTGACCGCTTTCCCGTCTCGGGTCACCATCCCGGACGACAGGGCAGAGAGGAGGTGCCGGGAGGCGATGCCGGATGCAGGAGAGGATGCCACTTGGAAAATGCCGAGCGGGTCGACGATATCGCGTCCTTCCACGGCCAGGCCGCCTGACGTGACATTGCCGGTGGCCAACACGAGCGCGTTGAAATCTACCCTCTGCGACCTTCCTCCCGATGACAGTTGGGCCGCAGATGCCTCCCCCCCATCCAGCTGGATCGAGGCCAGTCGTCGGTCCTTGAGCAGAGTTACGCCGAGCCTTGCGGCTACGCCTTCCAGCAGGGATTGGAGGCGCCGGCCAGGCCACGAGAGGGGAGTGGCCGCCTCCACGACGTTCTTGCCCGATCGCTTCCGCAGCTCGGCCATGATGTCATACGGTGATCTCTGCGGCATGGGGGGAAGCACTACCGTCTCCTCGGAGACATCCTGCATGAGGGCCCTGCCCAGCTCTTCAACGAACAGGTCCCGGTCCAGCTCTGGCGAGTAGGAGGGGGAGAACCAGTACGGCCTTGGCCTGGCGCGACGCGAACGCCCCACTTCCCGGGCCACCAGGTCGGGGTCCAGATCGCAGTTGCCGATGAAACCCACCACCGCAACGTTCCGGTCGGTGCGGGTCCAGTCGAACAATGGGCTGGTTATCGATTGCCGCATCCGGGTTCCAAGGTTGGTCATGGCGACGACCGGTTTCTTAGACATGACGTAGTATGCCCCCTGCCGACGGAACTGGGCAAGGGTGAAGGATGCCCACTCCTCTGCCGCGGGATCGTCCACATCGAGCAGGATCCTACCGGTGGACAGGGCCGTTGCCGGCGTGGCCGAGGACGCGACCGCGACGCTTCTCCCGTTCAGCGCAAGGCGGGAGGCCGCCGTGAGACCTGCCGCGCCGCCCCCCACGACCAGAACGTCGACGTCCAGGGAAGGAAGGCTCATTCGTCCGCCCCCGTATGGTCGAACCCGTACACTCTAATGAGGTGGGCCTTGAAGACCTCCTGCCGGAGCTGTTCGCCGAACAGGACCGGTTCCACACCTTTCCACCTTTCGCCGAGATATCGTCGAAGCTCCCTTGTCCCCATGCCCATCGCCGATGCCATGTTCACCGCACATAGCCCGGCCTGGCAGTAGCCCATGCCTGCTCGCGTCCGTCGCATCAGGTCGCCGATGTCGGCAACGTCCGGCGACGATGCCTGGAGTTCGAGCTCTTCACGGGAGACGGCCTCGCAGCCGCACCCGGGTACTAAGGGCATGCTCAACTCCTTCGTTCCTTGCCGGTAGCGCATCGCCTCGATGTCGAATCGATCGGACGGGCCATCATCGAACGGCACGATCTCTTCATCGGCAGTGCGGCACCTCCCGCCGAGCTCCAGTTTCTCCATTACCGCATCCGATACCTTTTCGGCCATGAGACGATAGGTCGTCAACTTTCCTCCCACGACGCTGATCAGTCCATCTATCCCATCCTTGCCATGATCGATCACCTGGAACGTCCTTGTCGCCCCTCGGCCGGTCTTCCCGCTGCCAAGCAGTGGCCTGGTGCCGGCATATGCGCGTACCGCCCTTGCCGCCCGGATGCCGGGAAGGACGGCGGCGGCCTGAGCGATCAGACGCTCCACCTCCTCCGAGGTCGCCGCCTCCCCCGGCATGCCTGGCGATGACGTCGTCCCCAGGATGGTGGCCGTCCGGTGAGGCACCAGTATGTCGCCGTCCGACGGGGGGCGTAGGCGATTGACCAGGCGGTTCACCAGCCGGCCGTTGAACACCACCAGGGTTCCCTTGTCCACGCATATGGGTATGGATGCGCCCAGCATGGCCGCGACCTCGCCTGCCCAGGACCCTGCGGCATTGACGATCACGTCCGCAGAGATCCGGCGTTCCCTCCGGCCTCGCCCGATGGTGACCTCGAAGCCGCTCCCGGTTCTTCTTATACTCTGAACAGGGGAATGGTTCAGCACCGTTGCGCCATGACCGCGGGCCGAGTTGACGTTCCCAAGGGTCAGGAAGAACGGGTCCAGCGAGGCATCTGGAACCTCCACGGCGGCCTGGATGCTTTTGTCCAGGCCCGCCTCCATCTCCAAGGCCTCATCCACCCCTATCTCCCTGACCCCTATGCCAGCATCGCGGCATGCCGGAAGGAATCGGTCCATATATCTTGCGTCATCCTCGCCAGCGGCAACGAACAGTCCACCGGTGTCCTCTATGCAGAACCGAGCTATGCGCTTGAGTATCCTTCCCTCCTCAGCGCACTCCCTGGCCGACGCGGGGTCGTTGACCGCGTATCTCGCCCCGCTATGAAGCATGCCGTGATTGGCCCCGGTGGCGCCAGCTGCGAAGTCCCCCCTTTCGGTCAGCAGGACCTTGGCCCCCCTCATGGAAAGGTCCCTGGCTATGCCCGCGCCAGTTGCACCGCCGCCTATGATGAGCGCATCCACCCTCGAACGCATCGGCCTGCAAGCTCGCTCGTTGCTTATATTATTTCACGCCTCCCGGTCGCCCAAATGGTCGTGCTCCCTCTCCCATTGCTGCCTCCTCTCCAGTTCCTGTGTCTCCTTGCTTATCAGGAATGTGAGGACCACCCTGATCAGGACCGTTCCGCCCAGTCGCAATATCTCCTCGAGATTGGGGACGAGCACGCTTAGAACGACGTCGCTGGCGATCAGAAAGTCCAGACCGAAAATGATGCGGGAGGTGAGCTTCTCGCGGAGGACGACCAGGTCCAACCGCTCGTGTTGTTCATCTGGATGGCGGATGATGAAAAGGTTGACAAGACGGATGAACGTATCGAAACTGGCCAGTATTATGATGATGAGTCCGAACGCTGCGATGATCCAAGCTATGATCTCGACGATCTCAACTGGATCGACGATGTCAAGAACGGACATTGAGTTAAGAGAACCCATGCCGATGATAAATCAATATTGGCGGAACGATAGAAGAAAGGAGTAGCGGGGGGTCGATTTGAACGACCGGTCTCCGGGTTATGAGCCCGACGGGATGTCCTGGCTACCCCACCCCGCTGTGTAAGCACCACTATTGCGCATTACTTAATAAAGTTTCCTAGAGCCATTGCACGATGGATAGAACGTAGCTTGAAGCCCCTAGTTGACCATGGCCGCCGGGGCGGGTCAGCATATCGGGGGCTCGAGCCCATCATATGGCGAGCATCCACATAATTTTAGATTATAGGTTAAATATAAATTATTACTGTTATTTTAAAAGAGTTTCGGGTAAAATCACTTAATGGATACCGTGATTGAAACGGTTCGTGTTCCGTTTGTTTTCGAACCGGACACATACCGAGCGCCAATATCTGGCCGCGCCGTTGGTGCGACATGCTTGCATGGCACGGACATGGCGCAGCAGGGGAATGGAATATGCCATTAAACACTAGTGCAGCAAAGGATATGCTGGCTCGCCTGGAGACCAGCCTGTCCCGCCAACTAGACCACCTATTCATGCCAGTACGAAGATGGGTAAGGGAATTTCAGGTCTCGGCATACGCTGGCCAACCTGATGAGGATCCCAGCTACCCTGCTGGAACAGGATATGAGATCGCCTCTCCCGAAGGGGAAGAAGTTGAGGACATCATCTCCATCAGGGGCCTCACCAAGGTGTTCGGCTCCAGACCCCAAGCGGCCATGAGGATGCTGGAGGAAGGGGCGGACAAGCAAGAGGTGCTGGAACGCACAGGCTCAGTAGTGGGCCTGAAGGACATCGATCTCGACATACGCAAGGGCGAGATATTCGTGGTGATGGGGCTCTCCGGCTCTGGAAAATCGACGTTGTTGAGATGTCTCAACAGGCTCATTGAAGCAACCGAAGGGAGCATAATCGTCAATGGCATCGACATTCGAAAGCTGGACGACAAGGACCTGCTGAACTTTCGCCGAACCCAGATAGGCATGGTGTTCCAGAACTTCGGCCTGTTGCCCCATAGGAGCGTCATCGACAACGTAGCCTACGGGCTGGAGGTCAGGGGCATGCCGCTGGAAGAAAGGCGCGCCAAGGCACAGGAGATGTTGGAGCTGGTGGGCCTGAAGGGGTATGAGTCGGCCCTGCCCTCCGCGTTGAGCGGAGGGATGAAACAGAGGGTGGGACTGGCCAGGGCCTTGGCGACCGATCCTGCCATCCTCCTCATGGATGAAGCGTTCAGCGCACTGGACCCCATCATCCGTAGGAGCATGCAGGACGAGCTTATCGAGCTGCATGACAAGTTGAGGAAGACCGTCGTCTTCGTCAGCCACGACCTGGATGAGGCCTTGAGACTTGGCGACCGCATCGCCATCATGAGGGATGGTCAGGTAGTGCAGGTCGGCACTCCGGAAGAGATCCTTAGCAACCCTGCCGACGAGTATGTGGCCAGTTTCCTGAATGGCATAGATCGCTCGAAGGTTCTGACATGCGAGAGCCTGATGAAGAGGCCTGAACTGGTCATACCCCTGAAGATGGGGCCCCGCACCGCATTGAAGATGCTGGACGACTCCGATCAGGTGATCGGGATGGTCGTCGACAAGGACAGGCGCTTCGTCGGACTGGTGAAGGCCGAGGACATCCTGAGGGCCCTTGAGAGGTCGGCACCCCTGAGCGAGGCCGTCAACGATAGCATCAGGACCGTGACGCCAGACACCAAGGTCGAGGACCTCATCGCCATCCTGGTGGAGACTGATTACCCCATACCGGTGCTGAACGATGCCGGCGTCCTGATAGGGGTCATCTACCCGGGTTCGGTCATGGACAAGATACGTCCGGACGAGTTCGTCGCCGATAAGGAGGAGGTGATGGCGTGAGCTCCAGGATACCTTTTGGCGAATGGGCGGAAGCACTGGTCGAATGGATCGCGCTGAACCTGAGCTTCCTCCTGGATGCCATCTCCGGCTTCCTGAAGTTCTTGCTGGAGGCCGTCAGCTCCATCCTGGCATTCTTCCCCTCCGTGACGTTCATCCTCCTGATGTCTGTGGTCACCCTGATACTGACCAGGAAGGTGCTGTTGACGATCGGCGTGGCATTAGGGTTGCTCCTAATCGACAACATGGGGCTGTGGGACCAAACCATGGAAACACTGTCCCTGGTGCTGGTGGCGGCGGGCGCCGCCGTCCTCATAGGAATTCCGTTGGGCATAATGTCCTCACGTAACACCAAGGTGGAGGCCGTGGTCAAGGTCTTCCTGGACTTCATGCAGACGATGCCTTCGTTCGTATACCTGATCCCAGTGGTCATCTTCTTCGGACTTGGCAATGTTCCGGGAATGATCGCCACGGTGGTCTTCGCCCTGCCACCCGTGGTACGCCTTACCAACCTGGGGATACGGCAGGTGCCCAGGGAGCTGAACGAGGTGGCCGACTCCTTCGGCAGCTCTAGACTCCAGAAGCTGTCCTATGTCCAGCTGCCAGTGGCCATGCCCAGCATTCGAGCGGGGATCAATCAGTGCGTCATGCTGTCGCTGTCCATGGTGGTGATCGCCTCCATGATCGGAGCGCGCGGCCTGGGCTACAACGTCCTGATGTCGATCCAGAGGATAGATGTGGCGATGGGCTTCGAGGCCGGACTGGCCATCGTGATCATCGCAGTCATCCTCGACAGGATATCGCAGAACATCGGAGGGGCGAGCAAGCCCCTCTGATCGTCTGCGTTCGAGAAGGTCTGTGAACAAAGAGGTATAGATATGGTAAAGAACACGAAGATAGTGGCCATGGCTGCCGTGGCCGTCGTGATAGTCGTGGCCGTCGCGGCCATCGCCCTCATGGGCGGCGACGCCGGCGAAGATGAGCTGAGATTCGGATACGTCACCTGGGATGGAGAAGTGGCGAGCACGAACGTTCTCACCCTCATCCTGGAGGAGGCGGGATACAAGGTAGAGATGGTCCCAGTGGATGCAGGCCCCCTGTACCAGGGATTGTCCCAAGGGACTCTGGATTTCACCACATCCGCGTGGTTGCCGGTCACCCATGCTAGCTACATTGAAAAGTACGGGGACAAGCTGGATCGTGTCAGTGTCAATTTAGAAGGTTGCAAGATCGGCATGGCGGTGCCGAAATATGTCTATGACGCGGGCGTGCAGAGCATAGCCGACCTGAGAGAGCACGTCTCCGAATTCGATGGACGCATAGTCGGGATCGAGCCCGGTGCCGGCGTCGTGATGGCCACCGAGAGGGCGATCGAGGAATACGGTCTCGACGGATACACCCTTCAGACCAGCAGCAGTGCGGGCATGCTCGCAGAGCTGAAGAGCGCGTATGGCAAGGGCGAGTGGATCGCCGTGACCCTGTGGTCGCCCCACTGGGCGTTCTCCGAGTGGGAGATGGAGTATCTGGAGGATCCCGAGGAGTGCTATGGGGGAGTGGAGGTCGTGGAGACCATCACCCGCAAAGGATTCGCCGATGAGCACCCAGGCGCCTATGCGATAATCAAGGCGTTCAACTGGACCCAGGAGGACTGTCAATCTGTGATGCGAGACATCTTCGCGGAGGGGATGGACGAGAGGGAAGCGGCCCAGAAGTGGATCGATGCCAACCGCGAGAGGGTCGACGAGTGGATCGCCGCGGGCAAGGCTGCAGAGGCCAACAGTACCGCCTGATGGCCTTGCCGCGTGAGCGAGTGTTTCTTCCCAAACCTCTTACACTTTTTAATTTGACTTGGCGATAACGACCAGTAAGTTTTCAAATGATGTCGCCAATCGTTAGGTCCGAATAACGGGTCATTGAAATGCTGGAAGCGACCATCAGGGTAAAGCCTCTGGAGAGCTGGGCCATCGACATATCCAAGAAGCTCAGCGTCCCCATCCGCATCGTGGAGAGTGCGATGGGACAGGACGGCACCATCAGCAGCCTGGTGGAGTTTCGGCTGGAAGGCACCACGAAAGAGGCCGTGTTGAAGGAGATCGCGCGTCATCCCGACACCTCCGAGCTCGTCATATCCGAGGAGCGGGAGGACGCGATATTAGGCAGTATCACCGTGAACAAGTGGCTGATGGGGCAGGCCCTCCAGAGGACGAACATATACGTCATCGGAGCGAGGACGGTGAAGCAAGGGGCAGTGGAATGGCGGCTTCTTGCCACCGACGAGGCGGTCCTGAGAGATCTGGTGGATGATCTCCGGGAGGCGGGGAGCAAGGTCTCCCTGCAGAGGAAGCGACAGATCGGTGACTTCAACCTGTTGACCAAGCGGCAGGAGATGATCCTCGAGAAGGCGCTCGAAATGGGGTACTATGATTATCCGCGCGGGGTGACGGGCAGGGAGCTGGCGAAGAGGCTAGGGATAAGCCAATCGACGCTGTATGAGACGCTGCAGAACGCACAGCGCAAACTGGCCGAGACCTATTTCCTGAAGAAGAGGATGAACTGATCGCGCATCCGCGGCACAGGCATGCCAAGCATGCATCGATGGCCCTGAGCGCGCCTAGAACAGTTTCCTCAATTTTAGAACATCACTGATGTCGCCCTTCACCCTGACCTTTCTCAGTGCAAAGGCCTTCATCGGCTTGATCTTCCCTTCAATTATCCCCTGGAATGTCTCCGGGTCGGACAACAAGGTCAGATCGGCATCCTCCAGGCGGCCTTCCTTGAAATCATGGGCCTTGCCGTCATGCAAGTGAAAGTTGTATACCTCACTGCCGAGGTCTATGAGGACCTTCTTGTCCATCCCCTCCAGCTCGGAACGGAGCGCTTCATCATTATCGGCCTTCACGTTGAACTTGTCTATCAGGTCCCGCAGGAGAGGTTCGACTGTCATGGTATTTCCATCCATTGGTCTAATGTTGATGTCTTGCATCTTGAATACATTTTCCTGGCAGTCGTCCAGGAGCGTCTGGTATGGGGCGGAAGGTCGCCGTTTCTCTTCGTCCAGCGCTCCAGGAAGGCCATGGTAACGGGGTCGGTGGGATATCCAGAGCCAACGGGCTCGCCAAGCTCCTCCTCTATCGAGCGGATCGTTCGGTCACGCACCACCTTGGCGATGATGGAGGCCGCCGATACCACCGGATAGAGGACGTCGGCCCGATGGCAACTTACCAGGTCGGGTTGGCAGTGCAGCAGCGATAGTATCTCCCTCCCAAACCTCTCTGCGACCACGTCGGCAGCGTCGATGAATACCTTTTGGGGTGCGAGCCTGTCGATGACGGCTGCGAAGTGCTGCACCTCCAGCTCGTTCAGGGAGCTTTCGCCTCGAGCATCGATCTCTTCCGGCGATGCCACGGAGATCTCCACCCTGGCGATTGCCATGATGTGCTCGTACAGCTCCTCCCTCCTTGCAGGAGCGAGAAGCTTGGAATCCTTGACCTTCAATTCACGGAGGGAGAGGTCGTCCTCGACCATCACTGCCGCGACGACCAATGGGCCGATCACAGGGCCGCGACCGGCCTCGTCCGCTCCGCAGATCATTGCCGCTCGATTTTGATGTGCGTATATATGAGTATCGCGGTCTGCGGCGAATGGGTAAGATTCATCTGCAGCCGGCATGATATTAGGGCGATATAATGTCCGAAGTGTACTTCGCCGGCCTGCGGGCAGACCGCCAAACGGAGAACATACCGTCGAAGATCCATCGCCTGTTCGAGAAGGCGCGGTTGGGCAGCACCTTCACGAAAGGAGACCTGGTGGCGGTGAAGACGCACCTCGGAGAGCCAGGAAACACGACGTTCCTTCGGCCGCAGTTCGTCAGCGCAGTGGTGGACATGATCCGCAAGGATGGCGGCAAACCGTTCCTCACCGATTCCAACACCCTGTATCTTGGCGGTAGGAGCAATGCGGTCGACCATCTGAACGCGGCGGTGCGCCACGGCTTCACATATCCGGTCGTCGATGCTCCGGTCATCATCGCCGACGGTCTGCTGGGCAAGGACGAGGTGGAGGTCGAGGTCGGCCTGAAGCATTGCCGCACGGTGAAGTTCGGTACGGCGGCATATCACGCATCCTCCATAATGGTGGTCTCCCACTTCAAGGGGCATCTGATGACCGGCTTCGGCGGAGCGCTCAAGAACCTAGGGATGGGGTTCGGATCGCGCGCCGGCAAGCTGGAGATGCACAAGCTGGCGCATCCGGCCGTCGACGAGGAGGTCTGCACCGGCTGCGGAACCTGTGCCCGCTCCTGTCCCAGGTCCGCCATCGACGTGAGGGGCAAGGCCAGCATCGATTCGGTCAGATGCATCGGTTGCGGGGAGTGCTGGGTGGCCTGTCCTAGCGATGCCATCGGACCCGAGGACCCTCAGAGCCTCATCGAGATACAAGAGAAGATTGTGGAATATTGCTATGGGATCCTGAAGGGCAAGGAGGGACGGGTCGGCTACATGACGTTCGTCGTTGATGTTACGCCTCATTGCGATTGCCCCGGTTGGTCGGATAGGCCCGTCGTGCCCGACGTCGGCATACTGGCATCCCTGGACCCGGTGGCAATAGACCAGGCCGCCGCTGACCTCTTCAACAACAGTAAGGGACTGGAGGGGACCGCACTCGGTCATAATCTGGCCCCAGGCGAGGACAAGATCCGGGCCCTGGTGGACATGGATTGGACAGCCCAGCTGAGGTATGCGGAAGAGCTGGGGCTTGGTTCTAGGACGTACAAGCTCATCGAGATATGATGCAAGCTTACATATTATGGGAGTAGCTACAATATCTTTATCCGGGAGGATGGTTTTGGTTGGCCGATACCAAGGTGATGGACATACAGGCCTCAGCTGACGTTCAAAACCGTCGCCTCACCAAAGGGTTCATGCTGACCCGGGTAGGGGTGACGGGGGTTAAGAAACCGGTGAAGGTGGTCCGAGAGGGGACCTCGAATACGCTCTTCTGTACCATTGATGTTTACGTTGATCTACCATCCACCCAAAAGGGCTCTCATCTCTCGCGGAACCTCGAGGCGATCAATGAAGAGGTGGAGAAGAGTTTGCGCCAAGGGCTGCCGGGGATCGAGGTCTTCGCTGCAGGGCTATGCCGTTCTCTGAGGCAGAAGCACGAGTACTCCACCTATGCTGAAGTACGAGTCATCGCCGACTATTTCATGACCCGCCCTGGACCAAGCGGAAAGCCTAACCTGGAATCGTTCAAGATCATGGCCCAGGCGGTGAGCCGCAACACCGATGTCCTGAAGAAGATGATCGGAGTGGAGGTCATAGGGATGACCGCCTGCCCCTGCGCCATGGAGACCGTCCGCGAGCAATATGGGACCAACGTCACCATGGAGAAGGACCTGCCGATGATATCCCACAATCAGCGCAACGTCTCCTCCGTCATGGTGGAGGTGCCAGAGGACCTCGACGTGGAGGCCAATGATCTGATCGAGATCGTGGAGGCGTCTTTCAGCAGCCCGACCTATGAGGTGCTGAAGAGGAGCGACGAGGCCAAGGTTGTTCTCCAGGCCCATCTCGAACCGAAGTTCGTAGAGGATGTTGTCCGCACCATCCTCTTCAAGGTGCTGGAACGGTACCCGGACCTGCCGGACGAGACGCTCATCACCGCTCGAAGCGAGAGCGAGGAGTCCATACACAAGCACAACGCGTTCGCCGAGCGGGTCACCACGCTGGGAGACCTTCGCTCGGGCGCCTGAGGCCTGGCTCACAGGGCGACCTGCCCGCGACCGTCGACGGAGACGGCGGGCAGCATCACCACGAACTTTGCCCCTTGTGTGTGGTCCCCCGGGACGCGGTCCTCCACCCATACTAGGCCGTGGAAGTCTTCCACCAACTTTTTCACCAGGAACAGGCCGAGACCGCTGCCGGCGGTCTTGGACCTTCCCCTCTGCTTTCGCTGGAAGAGCTTGCTCTTCAGCTCATCGGATATGCCCGGACCGTTGTCCTCTATCGAAACCTTGTAGTATTCCCGCCCGTTCTCGAACATCTTTGACAGCGAGATCGATATCTCCACCGGTCCGGTGGAATGCTTTATGGCGTTCGAGATTATGTTGTCGAAAACGTCTCTCAGCAGTTCGCTTGCGACGACGAACTTCTTTATGGTGGTCTTGTAGTTGATCTTGACCTCCCGGCCTGGATATTTCTCCGCCTCCGCGCGGACGTCCTCGAGGAGCCATCCTAGATCTATCAGCCCGTGCTTGGCCTCCTGGCCCTCCACCTGCTGGATCTTGCGCACGTTCTCGATGAGACGGTTGCTGGTCTCGATGATGGATATGGGCTTGGTGAAGTATTGCTTGTTCTTCTCCTCGATGTCCATCTTCTCCAGCGCTAGCTCCAGGTAGCCTCTGATGGCGGCATTCATGTTGCTGATGTCATGGGACAACAGGTCGATGTACAGCTCAGCCTGCTCCTTCGCCTCTATGGCGTCATGCTCGAGCTTCCTCTGCCGGGTGATGTCTTGCACGACCTCCACGCCTCCGAAGATCTTTCCATCAGCGTCACGGATGGGGGAGGCCGATGATATGATGGTCCCGCGAGTGCCGTCCAGTCTCTGTATGTCGATGACCTCGCCTACCACAGTGTCGCCGAACTTTACCGCCCTTGATAGGGGCCATTCCTCCGACCGAACGGCCATGCCCGTATCGGCCCACCATCCCTTGTTCTCGCTGCGTTCACCGACCATCCTACCGTGCGTCGTCCTACCGCCCCATATGACGTCCACGATGTCGTTGCGCTCCAGCACCCTGCCGTCCTTGTCGGCGACGATGACCCCCACCGGAAGATTGTCCAGGATGGTTCGAAGCCGTCTGCGCTCGGAGTCCGCGCGCTGCGCCAGTTCCCCGATCTGTCGCCGTCCCAGGACCTGCTCGGTCACGTCCTGGATCATGAAGAGTACGTCCTTGTCCCCGAACGGGTCCGGCAGTGGTATCACCGCCACATGCCAGAACGCCGGAGTACCATTGAGCAGTTGTGTGACATCCAGTTCCTTCATGATGACAGGTGAACCTTTCCGCCTTGCCTCCTCGACAAGTTCCAACAGGTCTGTGGTGCCGCCCCCTCTCATGATAGGTAGCTGCGCCACTGGGCGACCTGTCGCCTCGGAGACCATGGGGCCGATGATGTCCTCGGCCGCGGGATTGATCAGCCTTACCACCAGATCGGGACCGCTAAGCACCATTATGCTGAATGGGGAGTTCTCGATGACCGTCTGCAATAGGTCGTGCTGCTGGGCGAGCTCCATGGTGAGCCGTTCCCTCTCCTCCTCGGCCCTCTTACGTTCGGTGACGTCATGCACGATGGCATAGAGGATCACTCGTCCTCGGATGTTGATGGGGCCGCTGAACATCTCAACGTCTCTCACCGAACCATCAGAAAGGCGGTTCTTCAGGAACAGGTGCTGTTGGTCCTTGGAGGCTGCTCTGCCCAGGATCTTGAAAACCTCATCGGATGGCAATGATACCAGATCGGTGATGTTGAGCGTGGTGAACCTTTCTCTTGGATAGCCATAGAAGTCCGCCGCTGCCTCGTTCACGTCCACGATGTTGCCATCGACGGGATCTATCATTATCATGACCGCATGATTGTCATTGAACAGGCTGTGGTATCTCTGATTGCTCTCCCTGAGCTCCTCCAGTGCCCTGCGCCTCTGGATCGAATAACGTATGGAGCGTTCCAGGGAGGCGCTGTCCACCTCTCCCTTGATGAGATAGTCCTGAGCGCCTCTCCGCACCGCCTCGAGGCCAAGGTTCTCGTCCGAGTATCCGGTCAGGACCACGATGGGGATGGGTCCAGCCGCCTTTATCATCCTATCCACGGTGTCAAGTCCCGATGAATCGGGCAATCCGAGATCGAGCAGTATGATGTCCAGGGGTTCGGTGAGCACCATCTCGACCGCCTTCTGCAGCCGGTCGGCATGTAGAACGGCCAGATGGTGGTATTGCGAGTCCTCCAGGCTTGCCTTCATCAGACCTACGTCCCCGGGGTTGTCCTCCACCAGGAGTATCATGACCTCATCGCTGTGCAACCCCTCTCTCTCCCGTCCCTTACCCTCAGTCCTGATCATGGATCATCGCTCCGTAACGCCACAGACCGAGATGACGAGAGCTCTCGCCGAACTGGCCCCCAGGCATCATACCTCCTCCTCTTCGGTGTGGCAACTTGCAAGATTTAACCATTGCGCGCCGCTTCAGATGTTCGCGACGAGCGGAGCCACATGATCCCCACCGGCTGGGGGTATTATTATACGATTATATAATTATATTATGGGTTTTACAGGTCGACGGAAACGAACTCCCAGGGAGAGGTTTCGGCCGCAGACCGGCCCGGACATGCTTTATCCCATTGAACTCCATCGATGTGCCATGGGGATCAGGGCGATAGCGGTTGACATCGACGGGACGCTTACCGATCGCAACAAGCTGCTGAGCACTCGCGGTGTAGAGGCCCTTCGTCGCGTGCAAGAGGGTGGCACCATCGTCAGCCTGGTATCCGGAAACGTCCTTCCCATAGCATATGGGCTATGCACGTACATGGGCCTGAAAGGCCCGATTGTCGCCGAGAATGGAGGGGTGGTGTGTCACGGCACGGAGGTCATCGAGCTGTTCGACATGACGCTTCCGAGGAAGGCGCTGGAGGTCCTCCAGAGGAACATGGAGGTCCAGGAGCTGTTCACCAACCGGTGGCGACGTACGGAGGTGGCGATTGAACGCTGGGCCGATCTGGATCGGATAAGGGAGCTGTTGAAAGGATGGGAGCTCGAGGTGGAACGCACCGGTTTCGCCATTCACATCATGAACGCGGGCCATGGAAAAGGGGCAGGTGTGAAAAGAATGGCGGAGATCATAGGCGTCCGCATGGATGAGATCGCCGCCTTCGGCGACTCTGACAATGATGCCAGCATGTTCCGCCAATGCCGCTTCTCGGTGGCGGTCGCGAACGCCTCACCTGCCGCTAAGGCGGCGGCCAGCTATATCAGCCAGAAAGAGCACGCCGAGGGAGTGATCGATGGGCTGGAGAAGCTAGGCCTGTTGTGAGATCACTTGCGCTGCAGCAGTTCCAGAGCGCCTTCCTCATCTAGACCGATCGCGAGAAGGAGATATTTCAGGGACTTCCTCATGATCATCTCCTCGCTCTTGTCGTCCAGATAATCCTCCATGACCACAGGGGCGCGCCGGAAGTATTCCACGCCGAACTCTGAGTAATAGTAAGGAGCGTTCTCGGGGTCCAGTTCGGCGGCCTTCTTGTAGGCGGCCTCGGCGTCGTTGAACAGTCCGGCCTCCACGCAGAAAGAGCCTATGGAGCTGTGATACATCGGGTTCTTGGGATCCAGCTCTGCTGCCTTCTTGTACGCCTCAAGGATGTCCTCCGTCTTCACCTTGGGCACGAGCACGCCCGCTTCCGCCTTTCCATACCATCCTTCCGGATTGGACGGATCGACCTTGGTGACCTTTTCGAACCTGGATAGGGCCTTGGGATAATCTCCATCGGCCAAAGCCTGATATGCCTGCTTCATCAGCTTTTCGACTTCCTCCATCTGAGCACCTCGAGGAATGTAATCCCATGGATTACAAAAAGGTTTCTCAGGGGCCAGGCGGGCGGACCGCTGGGGGCCCATGGTGAACGGCAAAGCAATAAATAGCCAGGTCATAATAATCGGGCGATTTTCCGAGGTGTATCATGGACGAGGAGATGGTCCGAAAGGTCGCCAGGGTGGCAAGGCTCGATCTCACCGATGAAGAGGTTGGCCGATATGCCGCCGAACTAGAGGACATCCTGTCCGCGTTCGAGGTCCTGGACGAGGCGCCCGCCATGGAAGACTTCGATCCAGGCCCCGTTCCAGTTGAGGACCGGTTGCGAGACGATGAGGTGAAGCCGTATCCTGACCCAGAAAGGCTGCGGCGGGAGATGCGTGCCGCGGACGGTTGGGTAAGGGGGCCAAGACTGACATGACCGGAAAGGACCTTGCAACGACGGTTCGGCTTGCGGACGAAAGATATCGGATGTTCGCAGAGAAACTGGAGGACCCTCTCGCCTATGAGGGCGGCCACTCATTTCACTTCTCCGCCAAGGACAACCTGTGCTCCGTCGAGTTCCAGGCGCGGGCAGGAAGCCGCATATTGGAAGGGTATAACCCGCCATTCGACGCCACCGCCATAAAGAGGCTTAAGGAGGCCGGCGGATTGCTTATCGGCAAGACCAACATGGACGAGTTCGGGTTCGGCTCCTTCGGTACCAACTCGGACATCGGGGTCCCTCTCAATCCGTTCGATACGACCCGATGCTGCGGGGGCAGCTCAGGAGGGGCAGGGGCCGCGGCCAGCGTCCTTGACGGACACCTTTCCATCGGCGTGTCCACCGGCGGCTCGATATCCTGTCCGGCCAGCTTCTGTGGCGTGGTCGGACTGGTGCCCACCTACGGGAGGGTCTCCCGGTGGGGCCTCATAGACTATGGCAACTCGCTCGACAAGATAGGCCTGCTCGCCTCATCCTCGGATATGATAGCTAGATACCTGCCGGTCATCAGCGGCCCAGATGCCCTGGACCCCACCAGCCAGGTTCAGCCCCCTCTCAGCATCGAAGGGGATGTCGGCTCGGTGGCGATCCCGGAGGAGGCGCTGGCCGGCCTGTCCGATGGCGTGCGCAAGGCCTTCGAGGAGGCGGTCGGCAGATTGGAGGGCATGGGGGTCGAGGTTCGAAGGGTGGCCATGCCAGAGCTCCGCTTCGCCCTCCCCGCATACTACATCCTGGCCACCGCTGAAGCGTCGACCAATCTGGCTCGCTACTGCGGCATGCGGTATGGGGACATCGTGGAGGAGACGGACCTGGGTTTCAACGAGCTCTTCTCACAAGTTCGCTCGAAAGACCTTGGCAATGAGGCCAAGAGGCGCATCCTCCTGGGTACGTTCTGTCGCATGGTCGGCCTCCGCGACCGATACTACATCAAGGCCTTACAGGTGAGGAAGCTCGTGATCCAGGCATATGAGCGGCAGTTCCGCGAAGTTGACGCCGTCCTAACACCCACCATGCCCTTCGTGGCGCCGCGACTGGACGAGGTGGAGAAGATGTCGGCACTGGAGGCGTACCACGCGGACTTCCTCACCGTCCCGCCCAATCTGGCAGGGCTCCCTCACATATCGCTGCCGTGCGCATACATCGATGGGCTCCCGGCCGGGATGCAGCTGGTGGCGCCCCATTGGGAGGAAGGGCGCCTGCTCTCCCTGGCGGCACGCTGGGAGAGGGAGTTCCAATACCGCCGACCGGAGGGGGGAGCATGAAGATCGGTCTGGAGATCCACATTCAACTGCCAACCCGGACCAAGCTGTTCTGCTCCTGCTCGACAGCTGGTGACGAGGTGAACTCATCAGTATGCCCGATCTGCCTGGGCTTCCCAGGGTCGAGGCCCATGCTGAACCGCAGGGCCCTGGAAATGGGCATATCCATAGCCAAGTTCCTGAACTGTACCATCAGCGAGAGGGTATGGTTCTCGCGCAAGACCTACTTCTATCCCGATCTCGTCAAGAACTTCCAGATAACCCAATATGAGACTCCCCTGGGGAGGGATGGCCACTTCACCGTCGGGGGGCGCAGGATCGGCATATGGGAGATCCACATCGAGGAGGACCCCGGTCGTATAAAGCGTGCCGGTCGCGCTGGAGAGGAGATCGCCCTCGTCGACTATAACCGGTCCGGCGTGCCACTGGTCGAGATCGTCACCGCCCCGGACCTGACGTCTCCGGAAGAGGCAAGGGCATTCCTCTCCGACCTGCTCATCGAACTCCGCCACCTTATCGGCCTCTCGGCACAGGACGAGACCACGGTGAGGGCGGATGCCAACATCTCGGTGGGCGAGGAGCGTGTGGAGATCAAGAACATCAACGGGCTGAAGAACATCGAACGAGGACTGAAGTTCGAGGTCAAGAGACAGAGTAAGCTTCTCGCCGCCGGCAAGAAGATAACCCGGGAGACGAGACGTTACGATGAGGAGCGAGGCACCACGCTGCCATCCAGGGAGAAGGAGTTCGAGGAGGATTACGGCTACATCGGCGAACCGGACCTTGGTACCTTCAACATCGGACAGATGGCTCGCGCCCTCGAGGTGCCGGAAACCCCCCTGGCCCGCGCATCCCGCTTGGAACGGGAACATGGCCTTGCTTCGTCCTCGGCCCGGCAGATAGTGCTGACCTCATGGGAGCTGGCCGACCTGTTCGAGACGCTGGCCGCACGCTTCGGGGCCGAGACCGCCACCACCTGGACCCTTGGTCCGCTGTCCTCGCACTGGAAGGAGCTGCAAGAGCGCCATGGGGATGGAGCAGGGGAGAAAGTGGTCCCGATCATCGAGGAGGTGCATACGGGAGCCATCACCGATGCCGAGGCCAGGATGCGCCTGGACGTCCTTGCCGGACGGGAGGCCGTGATCGCCACGGCGCCGACCGCCCAGGGTGACCTGGAGCAGCTGGTGGTCCGGCTTGTCGACGAACACCCCGAGGTCGTGAAAGATTACCGCAACAACCCCAGGGCTGCCAACTTCCTCATCGGCCAGGTCATGAAGGAGACGCAAGGGCGCTACGCGTCCAAGGAGGTCTCCGACATGATAAGGAAAGAACTGGAGAAAAGAGTTTGAGCAAAAGGGTTTGAGCCGTGCTCACTCTTCCTCGTCCCCGGCAAGGGACAGGATCTGAAGCTCGGCGAGCTTGGACTCCTCGACTGGAGCGGGGGAGCGGTCCATCAGCCCCTGGAACTTCTTGTTCTTGGGGAACGCGATGACCTCGCGAATGGAATCCTTGCCAAGCATTATCGATACCAGGCGATCGATGCCCAGTGCGATGCCCCCGTGTGGCGGCGCGCCGTAGGAGAGGGCCTCCAGGAAGAAGCCGAAATCGTTCTCGATCCTCTCGTCGCTCATGCCCAGCTTGCGGAATACCTGCCTCTGCACCTCGGGATCGTGGCAACGCAGGGAACCGCTCCCTATCTCGTTGCCGTCCATCACCAGGTCGTAGGAATGCCCGCCCAGGCAGGCGTCGTCCCCTCCCTCCCCGAGGCAGCCGTCGGGCCGGACGAACGGGTTGTGGAAGGTGTCCAACTGTCCAGTGAGCGGATCCCTCTGGAACAGGGGGCATCCTACCAGCCACACGAACTGGTGGTCCTTCCCCTCTAGCAGCTTGAGGTCCCGGGCAAGCTTCCGGCGTAGCTCCCCGCCTGCCTTCAGGGCGGCGATCTCGGAGCCGGCCAGGAATAGCAAGAGGTCTCCATCCTTGGCATCCATCTCCTTGATCAGGTCGGCGGTGACGTCGGAGGGGAAGTACTTCACGATGTTGGAGGTCAGCTCTCCGTCGATCATGCGCATCCACGTCAGGCCGCCCATGCCCTGGGTCTTGGCCCACTCTATGAGCCGGTCGACCTCGTTCCGTCCTATCATGGTGTCGTCGGCGGTCGTGGCGTGGGTGTACTCCGCCTTGACGTTCATGCACACCACCCTGCCGCCCTTGGACAGCACTCGTCGGAAGATCTCGTAGTTGGCGCGTTGCACGATGTCCGTCACATCGTGAAGTTCGAGCCCGTATCGGATGTCCGGAGCGTCCGTCCCGTAGCGGTGCATGGCGTCGTAGAAGGTTATTCGCGGGAATGGTATGGGCAGGTCCTTGCCGTAGATCTCCTTCCATATGCTCGCCAGCACTTCCTCGATCAGTCCCTGGACGTCGGTCTCGTCCACGAACGACATCTCCACGTCGAGCTGGGTGAACTCCGGCTGACGGTCCGAGCGGGAGTCCTCGTCGCGGAAGCAGCGAGCCACCTGATAGTAGCGATCGATGCCTGCCACCATCAGCATCTGCTTGTACAGCTGGGGGGACTGTGGTAGCGCATAGAAGCTGCCGGGGTTTATGCGCGAGGGGACGATGAAGTCCCTTGCGCCCTCGGGGGTGCTCCTCGTGAGCATCGGCGTCTCCACCTCCACGAAGCCAGCGTTGTCCAGGTAGCGGCGGGCTGCGGCTATTACGCGATGGCGGAAGCGGAGGTTGTTGGACATCTCGGTCCTTCGAAGGTCGAGATATCTATAGCGTAGCCTGAGGTCCTCTCCAGGGAGCAGCGAACCTTTCTGTTCGGCCACCTCGAAGGGGAGCGGGCGAGAATGGTTCAAGAGCTCGGCGCTCTCGATGAACACCTCGACCTGTCCGGTCGGGTTGCGGGGATCCTCGGTCCCCTCCACCCTATTTCGCACCACACCATGGACCAAGATTACAGACTCTCGGCCGAAGGTCTTGAACAGACTCTCTAGGCCTTCGACGGCCGCACGATCCTCCATCGCCTCAGGGTCGAACACGACCTGGGTTATGCCATAGGTGTCCGCGAGGTCGATGAATTGCACTCCGCCATGGTCGCGGGAGAACCGTACCCAACCTGCCAGAGTGACCTTCTGTCCCAGATGGTCGGGGCGCAGCTCTCCGCATGTGTGCGTTCTCATCATCTTACAACCTTCCTGTTCTCAGGATTCTGGCGTGCAAACGAGTGACCCTATGATAAAATATTCGGTCGGGTTCGCCGATGCGCCCATGCATGAGCTGCGGTCCGATCACACGGGACCGCTGATGTCCAGCTCGGGGATGAACTGATACGGGTCCTTTATCAGGTTCAAGATGACGTAGGTGTTGGTCTTGCGAACGCCGTGAATTGTGAGCATGCGCTTGATCAGGTCGGAGAACTCGTCGCGGTCCTTGCATGCTACCCAGGCTATGGAATCGCATTCGCCCGTGACGTCGAATATGCAGATCACGTTATCCATGGCCTTTATCTTGCCCTGGACGTCCAGCACGTCGCCTTCCACATATATGTGGACCAGGGCCATGAACTCATAGCCCAGCTTGAGATAGTCGACATTTGCCCTATATCCAAGGATGATACCTTGCTCTTCCAGGTTCTTTATCCTCTGAATCAGTGTGGTGGGGTGGACGCCAAGCCTCTTCGCTATCTGACGATACGATCCCTGGCTGGATATGCAGAGCTCCTCTATTATGCGCTTGTCGAGATCGTCCAACATAAACATTGCCTCGATAAATCCTAGACAAATGTCTAAATGCCATACCTGTTTATAAACCATATCAGAGGAACATCGGGCATCGCCGGATGCCGGCCTGGCCGGTCCGGACCATCAACGGGGGGCAGCGGCCTTTCTCAGCCGTTCAATGAGCTCGTCGCGCATGGTTCGGTCACCGGATATCTCTCCGCTTGCCTCCGCAGGGACGCGTGAGCACTTGCCAAGGGCCGACCGCTCGGCGATGAACTGTTCGATGACCGCATCGATGCGCTCCCGGTTCTCCTCCGTAACCTCCACCCCGGCATCCTCTAGCATGTTGTTGAACCACTTCCAGCAGGCCATGGGTGAAATACGCAGCGCCCTCTACATATGGCTTGCCTGCGACCAGGGGCCAGTCGCCTCCATGGAAAGGTTATATTCATCGGATTCGGTCTCCGGTCCATGACCGACCGTCTTTACGATTCAGATCCTTACATCAGCCGATTCACCGCCAGGGTCGTCTCCGCCGAAGGCGAGTGGATCGCGCTTGATCGGACGGCATTCTATCCCGGCGGAGGAGGTCAGGAACCTGACCGTGGCAAGCTTGGGGGTCTGCCCGTCACCGAGGTGAAGCAGTCCGAGGGCACTGTGCTGCATCGTGTTCCCGGCCATACCTTCACGGCAGGTCAGGAGGTGGAGGGGTTCGTGAACTGGGAGAGACGGTACGAGCTCATGAAGGGACACACCGGCGAACATCTGCTGTTCTCCCGCCTCCATCAACTATGCCCGGAGATGGAGCTGGTCAAGATAGCCATCGGCCAGGATAAGAAGAGCGTCATGGTGAAGGGGCCTCTTGACTGGGAGATCGTCGTGAAGGCTCAGGAGATGGCGCTCGAGGCCATCGAGGCCGACCTCCCAGTGACCATCGAAATCGTCCCGAAGGACGACCCGTCCCTTGGCGAGGCGAGGATGAAGGCGGAGCGCATCCACGGCGACGAGGTAAGGGTGGTCAGCATCGGTGAGATAGACCGGGCGGCCTGCGCAGGCGTCCATGTCCGCAGCACCAAGGAGATCGGCATGCTGCTGGTGACCAAGTTCACTTCCGCCCGGCCGACCGCCGATTTCGAAGTGGAATTCCAGGTAGGAGGGGCGGCCAAGCGAACCGCGCTGCAGCTATCGGCCGCCGCGCTGCGCGCCACCGAATCCCTGGGGGCAAGGGTGCAGGACCTGGACAGGGCCCTGAACAATGTCCTCAGGGACCGGGAGATGCAGGCGGAACAGCTACGTGTCTACGAGGAGAAGGCGCTGAACGAACTGATACCATCGCGCATAGGGGGCGTCGACCTGTATTCGGGCCTGTTCGGTGCGATGGACAAGAAGATGTTGTTGGACGCCGCCGCCCGTTTCACCGAGGACCATGCGGCCTGCGTGCTTGGGTCCGCTGGCGATAGGTTCATGCTGGTTGTAGCTTGCTCTCCCGATGTGGACATGGACTGCGCCGCCCTTATCAATGAGGTCCTATCCCCTTATGGAGGGAGGGGAGGGGGCAAGATGCAATTCGCCACAGGAGGTGCACCGACTCCGGAGCATGCGGAGGACATCATGGTGAGTGCGATCGTGAAGATCAGAGGCATCCTGGAGAAGAACGACCAGGAAAATAAGGATGAATGAAAAAAGAAAAAGGAGGGAATGCGCCTCCGACCACGAGGTGCACCTACCTCATGGACCATCATCGGTCGTTCGAGCTCACGCGTACAGCTGTTCGAGATACTCCTTCATGTCCAGAGGGCAGGCATCAGCGATCGTTTCCCTCGTCACACCTTCTTTCGCAGCTGCGAACATGATGTCGACGATCCTGTCATTGAACTCCACCCTCGGCTCGGAATTGGCAAACACCTCGGCTTGGACGGTCTTCGACCATCCGATCGTATCGGCGCAGATGTCGATGCACTCCTCCAGGTGATCCTCGACGTAATCGGTGGACTTCTTGACGGCCGCCACGAACTCCTTGATCATGTCGGTCTTTTTCTCATATACGTCCTTGGTGGTGATCAGGACCGAGGAGCTGTAGACGCCTATGTCGGCGGAGGAGCCTATCTGAACGCCGTTCGCGTTCTCAATGGCCGTGGATGGATAGGGCTGGCTCCCGGCCAGGAGGTCTATGTCGCCAGTGGCGAACGATTGAACCAGGGTGCTGCCGGTCAGGTAGACCAGTCGTATGTCGGCACTGTCATCGGTGCTATAGGAGACCTCGAATTCATCAAGCCACCTCTTGAACAACCTTTCCGTCGAGGACCCTTCGATCACTCCAGCCTTGAGCTTGGAGTCCTTCAGCTGATCGGCGATCTCCTGAGGGGTCTTGCCCTCCACTACGATCTTCTCGCCGATGAGCGATCCCTGGGCCACCCACACCTGAGCAGCCGTTCTTACAGCAAAGCTGCACAGGACCACGATGTCTTCGCCATACGCCTCTATGGCATTGACCGCAGGTCCCTCTCCCGTGGCCGCGATGTCGGCCGTGCCGGCGATCAACGCGTCAACGGCATCCTTTCCGCTGCCCGTGACATAGTGCCGATCGACCTTGAAGTCCAGCTCATCGAAGAACCCCTTTTTGTCGCCTACGATCAACTCCTCGTAATGGGACTTCTTCAGATACACCACGCTGAGAGTTCGATCGTTGTCATTGCCCAGCATGAAGACCGCCCCTACCGCCGCGGCGACCACTATCACCACGGCGGCGACGGCCATCATTTTCGTCTTTCCGTTCATGCCTCTCACTCCATTATCTCAATGGGGCGGACGTCGGCGCACGCGCAAGCAGGCATCGCGTCCGTTATCTCCTTCTTAAGCGCGACCATCTCCGGCGATTCAGGGGTTCGGGGCATGTCCCGGGCGACCTTCCACTCCTTGATCACCCTCCCCGGAGATTCGGAGAACAAGACTATCCGGGTGGCCAGATGCAGCGCCTCGTCCACGTTGTGGGTCACGAAGACTATCGTCTTCCCCTTGATCCGCCAGATGTTCAGAATGTCACTGTCGAGCTTCTTCCTGGTCTGCTCGTCCAGGCTGGAAAAGGGCTCGTCCATCAGCCAGACGTCAGGGTCCATGGCCAATAGCCTGGCCACGGCGACCCTTTGCTTCATCCCTCCCGACAACAGATTGGGTCGCTGATCGGCGAACTCTGTGAGGTTCACCATCGCCAGCGCATTCCTGGCGATGTCGTCCTTCCTGTCAGAGGACAGGTCCATCGTGTTCAGAGCAAACCTCACGTTGTCCAGGACGCTCATCCAGGGGAACAGACTGTATTCCTGGAACACGACCCCGCGCTCGGGAGATGGTGATGTCACCTTCCTACCTTTGTAAAGGACCTCTCCCACGGTCGGCCTCTCGAAGCCGGCGATCAGGTTCAGCAACGTTGTCTTGCCGCAACCGCTGGGACCTATGAGGCATACGAACTCATTGTCGTGGAAGTTCATGGAGACGTTGTCAAGCACTATCCTCGCCCGATCTTTCCGGCGGCTCGTGTAATACGCCTTTGTGACCCACTTCACCTCGATGAGGACCATCAGTATCCCTCCTCCATCCCCAGCCGGTGGCGGGCGAACTTCTCTATCTCTGCGAACAGCACCTTGTCCATGAGGAGGCCGATGATGCAGATGATGGCGATGCAGGCGAACGATGCCACATAGTTGAGGAGGTCCTTGGTCATCGTGATGGCATATCCCAGCCCGATTCCGGTGCCGACCACCATCTCCGCTGCGATGAGCACCCGCCATGCACTGCCCATGCCTAGTCTCAGGCCGTTGACTATGTCCACCGTGGCGTAGGGTATCAGCACCTTGAGGAACAATGTAAGATCGTCTGCTCCCATCATCTTCGCAGCTCGCACCACCACCGGTGGTACACGTCGGATGCCGCCAGCCACGTTGACGGTGATGACCATGGCCGATACCACGAAGATGATGAACACGGCCGCATTGCTGCCCAGGCCGAACAGCAGCAGTGCGATCGGCAGCCATGCCAGACCAGGTATCATCTGATAGACGGATACGGGCACGATGCCGATCGGGAACAAGGAGTTGAAATGACCTAGAATGGAGCCTAGGACCAGACCGACTGCCGTAGCCAGGGCAAAGGCCACCAGCCACCTCCCCAGGCTGCTGGCTATATGCTCGTATATGGTATGTCCAAGTAGCGTCTTGCCTTCAAAGAAGAACTCGCCCAGCATTGCGAAGGTCTCGATGGGCGCAGGGAATCGAAGGACGGCTCTGCCCACAACATCATTGTACGTCCACGCGAAGACCTGCCATATCATCAGGACGATGAGAATGCCTATGGCGAACGTGAGAAGCGTTCTTGCCAGAGCGGCTGGACGATCAGAACCGAGCAAGATATTCGGATCTGAGCCCTTCCTCGACCCTAGGTGCTTCGCGATCCTCGCATCGTCATCGCCATTGAACAGCATCTCACCCACATAGGTCCGCCCCAGATGAATGGCCAGACGGAGCGGACGGACCGATAACCATGTGACATTATATAACATTAATTTAGACGATAGTTAAATAATCGATACAGGTGTTAAAGTGATTCGACCAGGTGTGTTGCTTATACATCATTCGACTAGGCAGGTTGCCTGTATGATAGATGAATCGTGCGTTATGAGCGTGCATCCCTAGACAGATGTTGTCCCGTTCAGGGGCAATGCTATTAAATCTAACATAATATAACCATGATCATGCCCATGCAGGCGCACATAACCAAGGAGGATATTTTTCGAGCGGTAAAGGAGCAGAACATAAAGTTCATCGAGGTTCAATTCTCCGACATCCTGGGATCTGTGAAGACCGTATCCTTCCCAGTGTCCAATCTGGAAAAGGTCCTTGATGAAGGGGTGTTCATTGATGGCTCCTCCATCCTGGGGTATGCAACGATCGAGGAATCGGATATGCGGGCGCAGCCCATCCTGGACTCGTTCCAGATCTATCCCTGGACGTGCAATGGACATATCAAGACCGCCAGACTGCTCTGCCAGATCTTCGACCATTCCGGAAACCGGTTCAAGGGCGATCCGCGCCTGGTGCTCGAACGGATAGTGGACAAGGTGGCCGAGAAGGGGTACACGTTCAATGTGGGTCCGGAGTTCGAGTTCTACATGTTCAAGCTGGATGCTGAAGGCAACCCCACGGCGATCCCGTCGGACACCGAAGGATACTTCGACCTCATGGCCCTGGACCGGGGCGAGGAGGTCAGAAAGGACATCGTCCTGAACCTGGACCAGATGGGCTTCGATTGTGAGGCTTCGCACCACGAGGTAGGTCCCGGCCAACATGAGGTGGACATGCGTTACGGTTCGGCCTTGACCATGGCCGACCGCATCATGACCTTCAAGCTGACGGTGAAGACGATCGCGATGAGGCACGGACTATGGGCCAGTTTCATGCCGAAGCCCATCCACAACATGGCTGGCTCTGGGATGCACGTACACCAGTCCCTGGCGTTCACCAATGGCAAGAACGCCTTCGACGACCCCGATGGGGAGTATGGGCTGTCGAAGACGGCGATGCATTATCTGGGCGGGTTGCTGACATATGCCAATGAGATCGCCGCCATCCTGAACTCCCACGTCAACTCCTACAAACGGCTTGTGCCTGGTTATGAGGCCCCCTGCTACGTATCATGGGCCAACCGGAACCGTTCGGCCCTCATCCGCGTGCCGGCAGGCCGAGGGAACAGGACAAGGGTAGAGATGCGCAATCCTGACCCGGCCGGTAACCCCTATCTGCAGTTCGCCATCATGCTGGCGGCGGGCATGGAGGGGATTGAGAGGGGGATCATGCCTCCCGAGCCCGTCGAGAAGGACATATACCATATGAGTCCCGAGGAGAGGGCGCAATATGGCATCAAGCCCCTGCCCGAGAACCTGGGCCATGCGCTCGCCATCATGAGCAAGAGCGAGCTGGTCAAGAGGACCCTTGGCGAACACATCTTCGAACATTACCAGACCATAAAAGGCCAGGAATGGGACGAGTACCGCACGATGGTCACGGACTGGGAGGTGAGCAAGTATCTCGGCTCGCTCTAAACCCGAACCGCCCTCACGGGCGTCCTTTCATTTTATATAATCGCCGCTCAGGTCATCAATAAAGATGCATGGGATGGGAAGATGCATTACGGCCACACTGCTGGTCGCCCTTATGTGCGTCAGCGCGTTGTCGGCCTCTGCGGCGGTGCCCCCCTCGCCATCGGACGGGGTCGCCACGGTGGACGCCGACAAGGTGAACATTTCCTGGTCCCCCACGTTCGCGAGCAGCGTAATCGTACAATCGGGCTGCACCGCCTCCAATCTCTCCATGGCGCCGATCGCCAAGGCGTTCATGACCGACCATCCGTCGATCGAGATCGAGTTGACAGGCGGCACCAATACATTCGCGTTCACCGAATGGACCGAAGGGCGGTCAGACATCGCCCAGGCGTCCCGCGCCATCGATCCAGTGGAGAGGTCTGCCGCGCAAAAGGAAGGCCTGGACCCCGTTGACATCATGGTTGGCGCGGAGGCAGTTGCGGTGCTCGTGAACCCCGATCTAGGGATCGAGAGCCTGAGCATGGAACAGCTCCGCGGAATATTTGACGGGTCCATAAACACCTGGTCCGCCGTTGGAGGTCCGGATGTACCGGTGGAGCGCGTGGGGACCGTGCAGGGGAAGAGCGCATATAATCTCATCAGAAGCATGGTCCTGAACGGCGCCGGATATGCGAACATGTCGCAGCACGACGACGTCGATGTGCCGGCGGAAGTGAGGAGCAAAAAGGGAGCCATCGGATTCCTCCTATACGGGCTGATGCCGACGGACGCCGAGGACATGATGATTGGGATATCCGTCACCGAACATGGCAGACCCACGGTTCCTGATGAGACCACTGTTTACTCGTCCGCCTACCCATTATCGAGGACGTTCCATCTGGTGACGGATGGTGAGCCAGATGGCGCGATCGGCTCATGGATCGACTTCGTCCTCGACCCAGGCAAGGGACAGACGATCCTAAGGGAGAACGGATTCATACCGCTGCCTGAGAGTGAGAGGGTGCACAGTAGGGAAAAGGTGGCCGGCACATTGAGCGACGACATGGTCTTTCATGTATACCGCAGCTATGAAGGGAACGAGGACAGGTTCGTAACAGACACAACATCCTTCGTCGATGCGTCTCCACCCCTGGGGGTCAACGTCACCTATGAGGTCTCGGCCGTGGTGAATGGGGAGGAGAGCGAGCGGTCCCCACCAATGACCGTGTTCATACCGGAGAAGGAAGGCGATGCGTCCGGAGTGGGGAGCTACATGCTACCCTTGCTGGGGATCGTAGGCGTCGCATCATGCGCACTCCTCATACTGGCAGTACGCAAGCGATGATCGAGTGGATACTTCGGTAGGTTCCCGGAAAACCTTTAACTACTCCCCCTCCATCACAAAGGCAGTTACCATGATGCCGGGCATGAGAGGAGTGAATCCCCGTCAGATGAAACAGGCAATGAAGCGCCTGGGTATCACCACCGAGGAGCTCAAGGATGTGGAAGAGGTCATCATCCGCACCAAGAGCAAGGAATATGTGCTCACCGACGCGGCGGTCACGCTCATGGACATGCAGGGCCAGAAGACGTTCCAGGTCATGGGGGAGGCGGTCATCAGGGACCGTCAGGAAGGACCCGCCCAGCCTGCTGAACCGCCGATTCCGGAAGAGGACATTGAGCTGGTCATGGGCCAGACTGGCTGCGACCGCGAGCGTGCGATCAAGGCGCTGAAAGACTCTGGAGGACGGCCGGCAGAGGCCATCCTCAGCATCATGTCATCGTGAGGTACCATGTGCTTAGCAGTTCCTGGTAAGATCATCAACATAGAAGGGAACCAGGCCGAGGTGGACTTCGGCGGGGTGGTCCGCAAGGTGAACGTCTCCCTGGTGGAATCCGCTCCAGGGGACTGGGTCGTTGTCCACGCCGGTTTTGCCATCGAGAAGGTGGATGAGGAGGAAGCACAGGAAACCCTGAAGCTCTGGCAGGAAGTTCTGGAGCACGAGGCCCAGCTCGAGGATTGATCCTCGTCTCCCTGCCCCGGTCGAACACCAATGCCGAGGGCTTGCCATCCGCAGATCAGCTGAGAGAAGGACCGTCCATCGACCCTCTCATCCATGGAGCATTCTCTCATCTCCATCAGCCAATGTCGATGGCGCCCCCAAGCTGACACCGGAGCATATGGCAGAGACATTGGAAAAGTTGGGAGAATGGACCATTCCCGCTTGCCGGGAAGATGTTACCCGCTTGGCACAAGTCCAAGCGGGGAATGGCCCGGCCATGCCGTAAGGGTCGAACCTTACTTCTTCTTCAGAATTTCGTTGAAGAAGTTCGAGTAGAGCGGACCGATGGTGTTGTTAGCGGTCATGCGGTCCTTCACCGATAGTGTGGTGACATATGCATTGGAATGCTTGTTGAACAGCATGTCGTGGCCAACGCATAGTCCCACCACGATGTTCAGATCGGTGCCGGCCTCGTTGAGCAGTTCCGCCTGATATATGGGATTGCACACTGTCTCACTAGGTGACTTCAGGCACGCCTCCTCTGGGATGCCCAGCTCGCCTTTGGTCATGCCGAAGCCCCGGCATATTATCGAGCAGACCTCGAAGTCACGGGCCTCCAGCACCTTTACGAGCCGGAGCGCTTCATCCCTTGCCGCCAGGCAGAAGGCCACGCCTATGCGCTTCCATCCCATCTCATCTGCGAAGGCCATGATCTCCGAGATCCTTGGCCTTACGGGCGTGCGGACACCGTCCACATCTTTGAGCGTCTCCTTCTCCACCTTGGCCGCGGTGGTCATCATCTTCTGGAGGACCGGATCGCTGTAGCGCTTGGCGATCTCCTCCTTGCCATGGCCAGAAACGTTAGTGGGGCAGTACTTGAACTTTCCAGGCGTGCCGGCCTTGCAGCCGACATCCCCGCAGTGGTCGCATCGCGGATGATCGTATCCCATGTTAACGCCGTTCGGGGTAAGGGCATATGGCATATTAAGGGATTTCAGAGGACAGTGGGCAACCCGGCGATGGAGGGGCCATCCATGGCCGATTTCTAAAAAGGAAGAAAGTGAGAAAGGGTTTATAGCTTGGTCAGCCGGAGGAGCTCGTCCCAGCTTGCGTCGAGGTTGTTCTGGATATCGTCCACGACGTCCTTCCACTCTGGAGCGAGCAGGTGCTTGAACCGGCCCTGGGCCTTGAGCCAATCGGCCAGGGGCCGCCTCTCCATCTTGCCCTCGGCGATGCGCTTCGTCTCCCCGGTCAGCGTCCACTTGCCGTTCTCATACTCATAGAGGGGCCACATGCCGGTCTCGACCGCCAGTTTGGCCATCTCTATCGTGTTGGCGCCATCATACCTCCATCCGCGAGGGCAGGGGGTGATGATGTTTAGGAACGAGGGCCCGTTGGCCTCGAATCCCTTGGCCGCCTTGGCGATGAGGTCCTTCCAATTATGGGGGGACGCCTGCGCCGCATAGGGCAGCTTGTGGGCGGCGATTATCTTGGTGAGGTCCTTTGGGATCTCCTTCTTGCCCGGTATGCAAGTGCCCGACGGGCAGGTCGTGGTGGAGGCTCCCCTCTGGGTGGCGCCGGACCGCTGGATGCCGGTGTTCATGTAGGCCTCGTTGTTCAGGCAGACGTACATGAAGCGGTGGCCCCGCTCGATGGCGCCGGAGAGCGCCTGCAGCCCGATATCGTATGTCGCACCGTCGCCTCCGAAGGCCACGAAGCGGATGTCCTCGCTGATCTTTCCCTTTCGCTTGAGAGAGACGTATGCCGATTCCACGCCAGATATGGTAGCGGCAGTGGTGGCGAAAGCCGTGTGGATCCATGGGACCTCCCATGCGGATTGCGGGAAGCCGGAGGTGGAGACCTCGAAGCAACCGGTAGCGTTGGCCACCACGACGGGCTTGTCGGTGGCCAGCAGGACCTGCTTTGCCACGATAGGTTCAGCACAACCGGCGCACAGCCGGTGGCCTTCGGTCAGTCTGACCGGCATTTCAGCCATTTCCTTAATTGTGATCAAAGCTTCACCCCCAGGTAGTTGACGGCCTTTGCTGTGCCGTCCTCCATGTCGAAGTATACCTTCTTGAGGTCCTCCACGCCCACATCTCTTCCTCCCAGGCCATAGATGTAGTTGAAGGCCGGAGAGCTGGAGGAGTTGCCGAACATTGCGCTGCACACATCAGCGAACAGCGGACCGGCCGCTCCGAACGAGAGGGCGCGGTCCAACACCGCCACTCCCTTCCGTCCGTCCAGGACCTTTGCGACGTCCTGGAAGGGGAACGGGCGGAACAGGCGCAGCTTGATGGAGCCGACCTTGTGTCCTTCCGCGCGGAGGTCGTCGACCACCTGCTTCATCGTTCCGGCGGTGGAGCCGATGGATAGGGCGACATATTCCGCATCCTCGCAGCGGTAGCACTCCAGCAGGTCGTACTTGCGGCCAGAGATCTGGGCATATTCATCAGAGACCTTTCTGACGACATCCAGTGCGTTCTCCATAGCCTTCTGCTGGGCGTACTTGTGCTCGAAGTAATATTCGGGCATGTCGAAGGGTCCGAAGGAGTGAGGCGACTTGACGTCCAGGAGGGGGTGGATAGGCTTGAAGTCGCCAACGAACTTCTTGACCGCATCATCGTCCAGCGGCTCCATCGACTCGATGGCATGAGTTACGATGAAACCGTCCAGGCAGTTCATGACCGGTAGCCTGACGCCCATGTCCTCTGCGATCCGGAAGGACATGATGGAATTGTCGTACGCCTCTTGGACGTTCTCCGCATAGATCTGGATCCAGCCGCTGTCCCGAGCCCCCATGGCGTCCGAGTGGTCGCAATGGATGTTGATCGGGCCGGACAGAGCCCTGTTCGCGACGGTCATGACCACCGGAAGACGCATGGACGCCGCGATGTACAGCATCTCCCACATGTATGCGAGACCGGCGGAAGCGGTGGCGGTTGCGGACCTGGCTCCGGCGGCGGAAGCGCCGATGCACATGCTCATTGAGGAGTGTTCCGACTCGCTGCAGATGTACTCGGTGCCGACCTCGCCGTTGGCCACGTACTCGGCGAACGTCTCCACGATGATGGTCTGCGGGGTGATGGGGTACGAGGACACCACATCAGGGTCTATCTGCTTCCATGACAGGGCGACCGCCTGGTCCCCGTTCATCGCCAGTCTCTTCATTCCTCTCCCTCCTCGACCATGGTTATGGCATCCTTGGGGCACTGGCGGGAGCAGATCCCACATCCCTTGCAGTGCGTGTACTTGATCCCTTTCATCTCGCCGCCCTCCACTATGATGGAGTTGTCGGGGCAGAACATCCAGCAAAACAGGCAGTTGATGCATTTCTCCTTGTCGACCACAGGCTTCTTGGAACGCCAAGAGCCCGTGTGATACTTCCTGGCCGTTCCAGGCTCAACTATGACATCTTCAGCGGTGCTCATCAGTCCACCTCATCATAAGCGCGCTGGACGCTAAGAATGTTCTTCTCCACCACCTTCTCTGGCAGCTTGGCCCCGAGCTTGTTGCGGAGTTCCTCCAAAACGCTCTCCAACTTCACGATGTTGGATACCCGGACCAGAGCGCCGAGCATTGCGGTGTTGGCCATAGGCCGGCCTATCGTCTCGAGGGCTATCTGAGTGGCGTCGACGGCGCGCACGTTCATGTCCGTTCCAAGCGCCTCCTTGAGGTGCTTCGTCCCCTCGGCATAGTTCGCCACCAGAGCGCCGTTGGCCTTCATACCTTCAAGGACGTTCACATTGCCTATCAATGTAGGGTCAAGGACGATCACATAGTCGGGGAAGTAAACCTGGCTGTGGACCTTGATGGGTTCGTCGGAGATCCGGGCGAATGCGCGAATGGGGGCCCCCATGCGCTCCGGTCCGAACTCCGGGAAGGCTTTCATATATTTGCCCTCCAGCAGAGCGGCTCCAGCCAGGATCTCATTTGCGGTGACCACTCCCTGTCCACCTCTGCCGTGCCATCGTATCTCGTGAGTTGTCAAATCAAACCCTCGCTTTGGCTCCGTGTACGATTGAGCGTATTTAACCCTATCTTAAAAACCGGTTTTGTTTACGCAACATTCTGCGATTTGCTCTAATAGAATCTACGGATAGCGGATTTGACCGAAGGTATTCGAAGAATGTATCGATTTAACGCATGTTCAGAATCAATGTCGGGACCATGCTCATGAACGATGCATGCAAACGTGAGGCATCTTGCATGGCCCCTCATGCTGGACATGAGGCAGGTCGATGGAAGAAGGACACTTTCTGGAAGCATGGGGATGATGGTGGAGAGGACTGTGCCCTTGCGATCCTTAATTCAAATCGATGGGATAATATCCACTAATATGTCACCTACCTCAACAAGATATATCTACAACAAGTTTATCCCAGCCTTGCTCCATGTAAACCTAACACGGAGACGTTCCGGGGATTAAAAATGAGCAAGATCATAAGCATCAAGGACCTGGGTGTAGACGATATACCGATCGCGGGAGGTAAGGCTGCAAACCTTGGCGAGCTGACCTCGGCCGGCTTTGAAGTTCCACCCGGGTTCGTGTTAACCACGGAATCATATGACTATTTTCTGGAAAGCAATGGCCTCGGGGACCTCTTGGCCACCGTGATGGAGAACCTTGATGTATCTTCCGATGAGAAGGTGCAGGAAGCCTCGGTCAACATTCGCCGCGCGTTCGAGGTAGGCAAGATTCCCGAGGACTTGGAGGAGCTTATCATCTCCGAGTATGAGAAGCTTGGGAACGGCAGCAACCCGCTGGTCGCGGTTCGCTCCTCTGCCACCGCAGAGGACCTGCCCACCGCCTCTTTCGCTGGACAGCAGGACACCTTCTTGAACGTAAGCAATCCCCAGTCGCTGCTGGAGAGCATCAAGAGATGCTGGTCGTCCCTGTTCACCCCGAGGGCCATCGCATACCGCGTGCAGAAGGGGTTCGACCACGCGTCGGTCAAGCTGGCCGTGGTGGTGCAGAGGATGATCTCATCCGACCGCTCCGGGATCATGTTCACCGTGGACCCCAACTCCGAGCTGCCGCACATCATCATCGAGGCAGGCTATGGCCTGGGAGAGGCGCTGGTGGGAGGAAAGGTCACTCCAGACACCTACTGCGTGGACAAGTTCCACCGCAAGATCCTCAACAAGAGGATATCCAACCAGACCTGGATGCTCATCAGGGGGGAGTCCGGCGAGTGCATGCGCATGGAGGTGCCCTCCGAGATAACCAAGGAGCAGAAGATCACGGATAAGCAGATCTACGAGCTGGCCGAGATCGGCAATCAGATCGAGATGCACTACAACAAGCCCATGGACATCGAGTGGTGCATCGAGAAGGACCAGATCTACATAGTGCAGGCGAGGCCGATCACCACGTTGTCCAACGATGAGAAGAAGATGCACAGCTGCAATGTGGAAGGAGGCAAGGAGGAGCTTGAGTCTCAGCGCACCATACTGGTGAAGGGGCTGGGGGCAAGTCCCGGCATCGCTGGAGGTCCTGTCAAAATCTTCAGCGAGGAGATGAGCCTGGATGAGGTCAAGGAGGGGGACGTCATGGTAACCCAGATGACCACCCCGGACATGGTTCCTGCCATGACCCGCGCCGCCGCCATCGTCACCGATGAAGGGGGCATGACCTGCCACGCCGCCATCGTAGCCCGCGAGCTCGGCATACCGTGCGTTGTCGGGGCGAGCGATGCCACCAAGGTGCTGAGGGACGGCATGATGGTGACCGTGCACGGCCAGATGGGTGTCGTGTACGAAGGAGTGGAGAAGGAGAAGAAGGATGCGCCTAGCACTGCCCCCGTAGCCGTCGCATCGGTCCCGGTGACCGCCACCAAGATAATGGTCAACATCGGCGTCCCGCAGAAGGCCGAGGAGTACGCTCAGCTTCCCGTCCAGGGAATCGGGCTGATGCGCATCGAGTTCCTATTCACCTCCTACATCCAGGAACACCCCTGCGCCCTGATCGAACAGGGACGCAGCCAGGAACTGATAGACAATCTTGCCAACGGCATCGCGATGGTGGGCAAGGCGTTCTACCCGCGCCCCGTGGTCCTGAGGACGTCGGATTTCAAGACCAACGAGTATCACGACATGAAAGGGGGCAGCAAATACGAGCCCAAGGAGTCCAATCCCATGATCGGGTGGAGGGGCTGCTCCCGCTATGTCTCCGAATCGTATCGCGAGGCGTTCATGTGCGAACTCCGTGCGGTCAAGAAGGCCAGGGACGAGATGGGACTGAGGAACATCTGGGTGATGCTTCCCTTCGTCCGCACCCTTGAGGAGCTGGACAAGATCGAGGCCATGATGAAAGAGGTCGGCCTATACCGCAGCAACGACTTCAAACTGTATCTCATGGCCGAGGTTCCGGCGATAGTCTTCATGGCAGAGGAGTTCGCCGAGCGCTGCGACGGTTTCTCCATCGGTTCGAACGACCTTACCCAGCTTACCATGGGCGCCGACCGAGACTCCGATGTGCTGGGCAAGATGGGGTACTTCGATGAGAGGAACGAGGCCATCAAGAGGGCGATATCCCACCTCATCAGGTCCGCCCACAAGAAGGGGATCCCCGTGTCCATTTGCGGACAGGGTCCATCCGTGTACCCCGAGTTCGCGGAGTTCCTGGTCAGAGAAGGCATCGATTCGATATCCCTCAACCCTGACACCGTGCTGAGCACCATCAGGCACGTGGCTGCGGCCGAGCAGCGGCTCCTCCTTGAAGGGATCCGCTCCATGAAAAGGGAAAGGGAAGACTAAGGGAGGGTGCCTCCCCATCAATCTCTTCCTTCAATCCATTTTATCTCTTTCTATGATGAAAGGTGTGACGATCGTTGCAGACCGAACGCCCTCTCGCCGGCGGCGATCACTTCTCCTCATCCTTTAACAGCCGGGTGGCGACCTGTACAAGGGGATGGTGCTGCCCCTCGATGATCTTGATGTCGTCAAGCGACCTCACGCCGAGCTCTTGCGCGGTCCTCTCCATCCCTAGCTCTATCTCCCGGTCGGGTTCAAGAACGAACGCTTGGAACTGCCTTACACCCATGTTGCGTGCTGCCAGCACCCGGTGGTGTCCATCCACCAAAAGGTAATGCGTATTCTTCTGGATCACGATGAGCGGTTCCACGAGCCCACGTTTGATCTCATACTGCCTACCTCTCAGCTCATCGGCGAACACCTCGTGCTGAGTCGGCCTCAGGTCCTCGATGGGGACGATGCGCCTTCTCACCGTTATCTTGACGCCATGCTTCTTCTCCAAGAAGGTCTTCAGCATGTTGATCTTGTTCGGCGTGGCCTTCTCTATGTGAGAACGGATGATGTCTATGTTGCTCAGCATTCCAACCACCATGCCGTCCTCGTCCAGCACGGGAGCGTTGCGCAGGCCGTAGCGAAACAGGACGCGGGAGGCGTCATCTATGTCCATTCCCGGGGAGAGCGATATCGTGCCGGGCTTGATGATCTCCGTGATCTTAGCATCAGGACGGTCGATGTTTCGAAGGAGTTCCTTGGCGGTCACGAAGCCGAGGATGCGGCGGTCCTTCTCCACTGGCAAACCGTGAAATTCGGTGGCAATGAGCTTGTTGATGGCTTCCCTGACAGTATAGTCCGGGGGGATGGAGACGACCTCCCGGACCATGTAATCGCTCACCTTCAGCTTACCGTCCATATCAAGCACCTCGACCGCTATTCCGGAACGTCATCATAAAGCTGATGCTTTCCTCCCTCCTTCACCGCTGCATATTCTAGCTCAAAGAAAGGCCGTCCGATGTCGTGCATCATGCCCTCTATGAACCCAGTAATGAAATCACTTGGAAAAGCCATATATATGACCTACATATTTGGGTGGAAATACGCCCTGGTAGTGTAGCGGCCTATCATGAAGCCCTGTCGAGGCTCCGACTCGGGTTCAAATCCCGACCAGGGCGCCATTCTCAATTCTTCAATGTCAAGCGTAGCGTATCACCATCTCCAACAATGGGAGCGATCTCTGCTTGACCTCCTCTATCGTGTCGAGCACCTTGAGGGTCGTATTGCGGTCCGACAGGGGGGAGTCCCAATCGTGCAACTCCATGAGGCGCTGGCGATCGATCGGCGCTTCCGACATTATGCTGTACATGATGCTCCATGTCCGCATGGTGGCGTCGAGGTCATACCCCCCGCCGCCGACCACGAGATACCGTCCCTCGCATAGTTCGTGTGCCAGTTCATGGGTCAGCCTTGCCACCTCCGCATAGCCGCGTGTGGTGTATCCCAGGTCGGCCAGGGGGTCCCGGTAGTGTCCATCGACACCGAACTGCTGGATGATGATATCGGGGCGGTAGGATTGCAACGCGGGGATCGCCACCGAGCGGAAGGCGTGGAGGAAAAGGTTGTCATCGGTGCCGCCGGGAAGGGGGACGTTGATGTTGCGCCCGGCTCCCTCAAGCTCCCCGGTCTCGTCTGCCTCGCCGCTCCCGGGGAAGAAGCGGTCGCCGAAGCGGTGCAACGATATTGTCAGGACATCCTCGTCATAGAATATCGCCTGCGTGCCATCCCCATGATGCGCGTCTATGTCGATCACCGCGATCCGTCCGATACCGTACTCCCTCTGGAGCACCCTCACCGCCACGGCCATATCGTTGAACACGCAGAAGCCGGACGCTCGGGCGGGGTATGCATGATGTAAGCCTCCTGCAGGATTGAAGGCGTGATCGAACTCTCCTTCCGCGATGCCTCTGGCCGCATCGACCGTGGCCCCGACGGCCATGACCGCTCCCTCGTAAAGACCGGGACTTGCAGGGGTATCTCCCTGATCGAGAAGTCCCCCCTTCGCGGAGAGCTCCCTGACCCGCTCGATATACCAGTCAAAATGCACGGTCATCAGCGTTTCCACGTCCGTGGATCGAGGAACGACGATGTCGCTGTCCCCATCGAACGCACCCAGGGAGCGTAGGGTGTCAAGGGTCATCTTCTCCCGAACGGGTTGAAACGGGTGATGCGGTCCGAACTGATATTTCAGGAAGTCATCGTGGTATAGGAATGCGGTGCTTCCGCCCAATCCCCTCACCCTGGTCTAACAGGGTCACCGAAGGGTAATAAACATCACTGCTCGATAAATCGGATGCAGATGGGTCCTTCCTTTACGGCGAGCCGCTTGGACATCATCCCTGCTTCCACCCAGCATGCGTTCACGAGCGCGACCGGGATCAGACAGGTCGTGGTCAACCCTGCCTTTTCGGCCATCTCCCACACGGCGGAGTCCGACCACTCCGAGTAATCGGTGGGGTCGAGCTTCGAGACCAGTGATGCATAGGTCTGCACGCTGGGACAGTCCGTGTCGATGTGCACCGCCATGCTCCCATCCCCATTGTCCGTGACCTCTATGACGGTCCTATGCGAGCATATCCTCGATTCCACTTCCACCTTGGATGTCATTCGTTCCCTTCCTTGATCGCGCCGATGATGGCGACGTTGTGGGTGCCGATACGCTCGTCATAATAGATAGCGGCATTGATGGAGAACACCTTGGCCATGTTCTCCCTGGTCAGCACCTGGGTGACGTCCCCTGCGGAGACTATGCGCCCCTTTCGCATGAGGATGATGCGATCGCAGTACCGCGCCGCAAGGCTCAGGTCATGGGTGACGATTATCACCAGCATCCTCTCTTCCCGCGCAAGCCTGGAGATGAGGTCCAGTATCTCGATCTGATGATTTACGTCCAGATGCAGCGTGGGTTCGTCGAGCAGCATTATCCTGGGACGCTGCGCCAACGCCCTGGCGATTATGACCCTCTGCCTCTCCCCGCCCGACAGCTGGTCCATGGGGCGGTCCGCAAGGAACGAGGTGTTCGTCATCTCCATGGCCTTGCTGACTATCTGCAGGTCGCTCTCCTTCTCCCTCTCGAACCTCTCCAGGTCCGGATTGCGGCCCATCATCACGATGTCCAGGGCTGTGAAGGGGAAGCTTGAGTTGGCCGACTGCGGCACCACACCTATCTGCTGGGCGATCTGCTTCCTTGTCTTCTCCCGATAGTCGACGCCGTTGATGAAGACCGTGCCATTCTTCGGCGATAGCACGCGATTGATGCACTTCAGCAAGGTGGTCTTGCCGGAGCCGTTCGGCCCCAGGATGCCGACTATCTGCCCCTCTCCCGCCTCGAAGCTCACGTCGCTGACGACGTCCTCCGAGCGGTAGCAGAACGAGACCCCTTGCACGCTTAGCTTCACTTCACCACCCCATCTTCCGGCGCCGCGATATGATCAGATAGATGAAGAAGGGGGCACCGATCATCGCGGTGATTATGCCTACCGGCAGCTCCGCAGGCAGGATTATCGTCCTTGCCACGGTATCGGTCCATACCATGAAGATAGCGCCGCCGAGCAGGGAGACGGGGATGAGGATTCGGTGATCTGGTCCTACGAGGAGGCGGACGACATGAGGCACCACCAGGCCGACGAACCCTATGACCCCGCTCACCGACACCGCGGCCGCGGTGACGAGTGATGCCGCCAGCAGGATTATCATACGCACCGTGTTGACGTTCAATCCTAGATGAAGGGCATGCTCCTCGCCCACCATCATGGTGTTGAGGTCGCGTGATAGTAACCATAGGATCATCGTTCCGACGGTGATCATCGGGAGCGCGACCACCACGTCCATCCACTCCGCCTGCCATAACCCTCCCATCATCCAGAAGACTATCGCGGATAGCTGCTCCCCTGCAAAGTACTTCATCAACGATACCAGGGCGTTGAAGAAGGCGCCCACCGCTATTCCAGCCAATAGCAGCGTCTCCACTGGAACGAAGCCGCCCTTGGTCCTTGATATGGCGTATACGAGGAACAGTGTCAGGAAGCAGAATATGAAGGCCATCGACGGAATGGCGAACTCACCGGGAAGCCAGGACACTCCGGCAACGATGGCCAGGGAGGCGCCGAAGGCCGCGCCGGAGGATATGCCCAGGACATAGGGTGATGCCATGGGATTGCGGAACACGCCCTGCAT
>ERZ773359.220-NODE-220-length-78140-cov-13.042018_pt1 | contig 78140 bp, 90 predicted proteins | sample MGYA00374955_ERZ773359 | MGnify/ENA primary metagenome ERZ773359 (study PRJEB29098, sample SAMN04486028) | biogas fermenter metagenome | study: EMG produced TPA metagenomics assembly of the Biogas fermentation microbial communities from Germany - Plant 4 DNA1... | reverse complement strand
CAGGGAAGGCGGCAGGACAGTTGGTGCCGGTGCTGTAACTGAGATCATTGAATAACCAGCGGGAACGTAGCCTGGTTACATCCCTAAGATGTTTATTCAAAGGCTAATATTACGGGATTCTCCATACTGAATAGTATGGAGATGCCCATAACCCGGCTGTGGCACACCGTAATTACAAAATGAATTTTATTAAATTAAAAATATAAAAAATGTTTGATTTTATGCGCTTATTAATATAAAATTAAGAAGTTGTGTGCCGATATATCATTCTGTTTACAGGTTATCGGCAGCCCACAGCGGGGCTGATGGGAAATGTAATTTCACTTATATATAAATATGATTTGCTGGAAAAGCAGCCGGTTGAAACCTGTTGGTATAAGAAGGAGGGAAAACATGGCGACTCAAAAAATTAGAATCAAGTTGAAGGCTTACGATCACAGTTTAATTGATCAGTCAGCCCAGAGAATAGTTAATACTGCTAAGAAGACCGGAGCCAGAGTATCAGGCCCAATTCCCCTGCCTGTAGAGAAAAGTATAATTACCATACTTCGGGCTCCGCATAAATATAAGGATTCTCGTGAGCAGTTTGAGATGAGGACCCACAAGAGGCTTATCGATATTTTGAGTCCTACACCGAAAACCGTTGATTCGCTGATGAGGCTGGATTTGCCGGCTGGAGTGGATATTGAAATCAAACTGTAAACGATGAAGAGCTACTTCTAGAATGGAGGTTGAGATGATGGATAAGGCAATTCTGGGCAAGAAAATAGGTATGACTCAGGTTTTTAGAGAAAACGGATCACTGGTGCCCGTTACGGTTATTGAAGCGGGTCCCTGTGTCGTTACCCAGATAAAGACCCGGGAAAAAGAAGGATATAATGCTCTTCAGGTTGGTTTTTCAGATATCAGAGAAAAACTATTAAATAAACCTCAAAAAGGGCATTTTGATAAAGCGAAAGTTCCTTATAAAAGATACCTTCGGGAAATCAGAGTTTCCAATGTAGAAAATTATAATATTGGAAGTGAGATTAAGGCAGATATTTTTACCGAGGGTGACAGGGTTGACGTGACCGGGTTTTCAAAAGGGAAAGGTTTTGCCGGCACCATTAAAAGATATAATTTTTCCAGAGGACCGGAAAGCCACGGTTCCAAGTACCATAGAGGACCTGGTTCTTTGGGTGCTACTTCTTCTCCGGGCCGTGTGTTTAAAGGCAAAAAACTTCCCGGCAGAAAAGGCAATGACAGGGTAACAGTACAGAACCTGGAAGTTATCAAGGTTGACCCCGAACGCAATCTTATGCTTGTGGAGGGTTCGATACCGGGTGCAAAAGGAAGCCTGGTCATTATAAAGAAGTCAGTTAAGAGATCGGTATAGTTAAAAGGGGTATATCTTGAAGGGAGGAAGTGTAATGCCCAATGTAGATTTGTACAATATTGAAGGTACCCCTATAGGTGAAATCAATTTAGACGATGGGGTATTTGGCGTAGAAATAAATGAAGCAGTTTTATATCAGGTTGTAAAAATGCAGCTGGCTAACAAACGGCAGGGTACTCAGTCAGCATTGACCCGTGCAGAAGTTCGCGGCGGAGGGAGAAAACCCTGGAGACAGAAGGGAACCGGCCGCGCAAGACATGGCAGTATCAGATCCCCTATATGGATTAAGGGTGGTGTAACATTTGCGCCCAAGCCAAGGGATTATTCATATACGTTACCAAAGAAAATCCGCAGACTGGCCATGAAAAGTGCGTTGTCTTCAAAGGTTGCAAACAATGAAATTATTGTACTTGATTCCTTAAACCTGCCGGAAGCCAAGACGAAGGAAATGGTTAAAGTATTAAAGAACCTTGAAGTTGAAAGAAAAGCCCTTATTGTTTTACCTGGCAGGGATGAAAAGGTTCTGAGGGCTGCACGCAACATACCTGGTGTAAAATTGGCCTATACAAATACGCTCAATGTTTTGGATATTTTGAATTATGACACGTTTATTGTTACTCAGGATGCTGTTCGTCAGATAGAGGAGGTGTACGCCTGATGAAGAATCCTCATGACATAATTATCAGACCGGTTCTGACAGAAAAAAGCTATGCTGATATGCAGGACAGAAAGTACACTTTTATAGTAGATATTAATGCAAACAAGACCGAAATTAAAAAAGCTATTGAACAGATTTTTGATGTAGAAGTTGAAAAAGTTAACACCATAAGACAGCAGGGCAAATTGAAAAGAATGGGTGTTCATGTAGGCAGGAGGCCTTCATATAAAAAGGCGATTGTCAAGTTAACTCCTGACAGCAAAGAAATACCGTTCTTTGAAGGAATGGCGTAATAGGGAGGGAAAAACATGGCAATAAAAAGATATAATCCGACCTCCCCTGGCAGACGGCATATGACAGTTTCTACCTTTGAGGAAATAACAAAGAAGGAACCCGAGAGATCATTGGTAGTACCTCTTAAGAAAAGCTCTGGTAGAAATAATAAAGGTCGTATCACCGTCCGGCACAGAGGGGGAGCAAATAAGAGGAAATACAGAATCATAGATTTTAAGCGTGATAAAGATAATATTCCGGCTAAGGTAGCAGCTATTGAATACGATCCAAACAGAAGTGCTAATATAGCTCTTTTGCACTATGTGGATGGAGAAAAGAGATATATAATCGCACCCTATGGTCTTAAGGTAGGAGATACTGTAGTTTCAGGTGAAGATGCTGACATTAAGGTCGGCAACGCTTTGCCGCTGAAGAGTATCCCTACAGGTACCGTAATTCACAATATTGAACTGTATCCGGGCCGCGGCGGTCAGCTGGTAAGAGCTGCAGGGAATTCTGCACAGCTTATGGCAAAGGAAGGAGAATTTGCCCAGGTAAGGCTGCCTTCCGGAGAGGTAAGGATGATCCGGTTGGAGTGCAAAGCTACAATCGGTCAGGTGGGAAATCTGGATCATGAAAATATTTCAATAGGTAAGGCCGGCCGGAAACGCCATATGGGATTCAGACCAGCGGTACGCGGATCAGCAATGAATCCTGTGGATCACCCGCATGGCGGTGGCGAGGGCAAGGCTCCTATAGGAAGACCTACACCGGTTACACCGTGGGGTCAGCCCACATTGGGATATAAGACACGTAAAAAGAATAAGGAATCCGATAAATATATCATTAAGCGCAGGGGCTAGTTGTTGAATAACGGTTCGGTGAAGGGAGGCGGATTTAATGAGTCGTTCGGTAAAAAAAGGCCCATTTGTTCATGAGAGTTTATTAAAAAAGATAAAAGCCATGAATGAGTCAGGCAAGAAGACGGTTATTAAGACTTGGTCCAGGGCATCTACCATTATACCTGAAATGGTAGGGCACACAATTGCTGTTCATGATGGCCGAAAGCATGTACCGATATATATTACTGAGGAAATGGTAGGGCACAAACTGGGTGAATTTGCTCCTACCAGAACGTACAGAGGTCATGGAGATCATACTGAAAGATCGACAGCACTAAAATAACCATTCGGGAAGGAGGCAGTGCAGGTGGCTACCAGGATAAGAGAAAAAGCCAGAGCTCGCAGGAGCAATAAAGATCGACGTCCCCGGGCTGTAGCTAAATACGTTCGGATGTCTCCCAGAAAAGTTAAGGCAGTCATTGATTTAATTCGGGGCAAAAAAGTCGACGAGGCTTTATCAATATTAGTTAATATACCCAGGGCAGCAGCCGAGCCTGTGACTAAAGTTTTGAAATCGGCAGTTGCCAATGCGGAGAATAATCTGAATATGGATCAGGACAATTTGTATATTGCTGAAGCTTATGCAAATCAGGGGCCAACTCTCAAACGTATAAGACCGCGTGCAAGAGGTATGGCCTACAGGATTCGTAAGAGAACCAGTCATATTACAATTGTACTGGACGAAATCAATAAGTAAGGAGGGATAGGCTCGTGGGACAGAAAGTACATCCCCATGGATTAAGAGTTGGCGTAATTAAAGACTGGGATGCAAAGTGGTTTGCCAATAAAAGAGATTTTCCGGATCTTCTTGTTGAAGATGTAAAGATAAGGGATATGATTAAGAAAAAATTATTCAACGCCGGTATTTCCAGAATTCAAATTGAACGAGCTGCAAACAGGATTAAGCTGAATATTCATACTGCTAAACCCGGAATTGTAATTGGTAAAGGCGGAGCTGGTATTGAAGCGTTGAAACAGAGCCTGGAGAAGTTTACAAATAAAACGGTTGTTATCAATATTATAGAGATCAAGGCTCCGGATCTTGACGCACAGTTGGTAGCCGAGAACATCGCCGCTCAGCTGGAAAGAAGGATTTCTTTCAGGCGTGCCATGAAACAGGCAATATCCAGAACTATGAAAGCAGGGGCTCAAGGTATCAAAACCATGGTGTCCGGAAGACTAGGCGGTGCTGAAATTGCCAGAAGTGAAGGATACAATGAGGGTACAATACCGTTGCAGACTCTGCGGGCCGATATTGATTATGGGTTTGCTGAAGCTCATACCACTTATGGGCGTATCGGAGTGAAGGTATGGATATACAAAGGCGAAGTTCTCCCCAAGAAGGAACTACCAAAAGCAGAAGGGGGAAGTTCAAATGTTAATGCCTAAGAGAGTTAAATATAGAAGAGTACAGCGTGGAAGAATGAAAGGAAAGGCCAATAAGGGTAATTACATCGCATACGGCGAATATGGATTGCAGGCATTGGAGCCAGGTTGGATAACCAGCAATCAGATTGAGGCTGCCCGTGTTGCCCTGACCCGATACATGAGAAGGGGCGGAAAGGTCTGGGTTAAGATTTTTCCTCACAAACCGGTTACCAAAAAGCCGGCTGAAGTCCGGATGGGTAGCGGTAAAGGTTCTCCCGAGTATTGGGTGGCAGTGGTAAAACCCGGACGCATCATGTTTGAAGTAGCCGGGGTCCCGGAAGAAGTTGCCCGAGAAGCATTGCGATTGGCCAGACATAAACTGCCTATAAAATGCAAGTTTGTAAAAAGAGAAGAATTGGGTGGTGAAGTAGATGAAGGCTAGTAAGTACAGAGATATGACTAATGAGGAATTGAATGATGAGTTAATTGAATTGAAAGGTGAACTGTTCAATCTTCGATTTCAACTAGCTACCGGCCAGTTAGAAAACCCAATGAGGATCCGGGAAGTCAAAAGGGATATAGCTCGTGTTAAGACAATTTTGCGTGAACGGGAGCTGAAAGCTGCCGATATGTAAAATAAATAAAGGTTGCTTTCATTGTAAAACGAGAAGGGAGGAACGATGAGTGGCCCAGAAGGTTCGTGGAAGAAGAAAGGTGCGAGTTGGGACTGTTGTGAGTGATAAGATGGATAAGACAGTAGTTGTGGCCGTTGAAACCTTGGTTAAGCATAAACTATATGGCAAATTTGTAAAACGTACCAAGAAATTTAAAGCTCATGACGAAAATAACGAATGTCGCATTGGCGATAAGGTAAGAATTATGGAAACACGGCCGCTTAGCAAGGATAAACGGTGGAGAGTGGTCGAAATAGTCGAGAAAGCTCAATAGTTCAATTATATATGCATAAAGGGAGGAGGGAACAAAGATGGTGCAGCAACAAACCCGCCTGAAAGTAGCTGATAACACCGGAGCAAAAGAAATTATGTGCATCAGGGTGTTAGGGGGTTCAATGCGAAAATACGGAAATATTGGGGATGTCATTGTAGCATCTGTTAAAAATGCAGCGCCCGGCGGCGTTGTTAAGAAAGGCGATATAGTTAAGGCTGTTATTGTTCGCACAAAGAAGGGTGTAAAAAGACCTGATGGTTCTTATATAAAATTCGACGATAACGCAGCTGTTATTATAAACGAGGCGAAGCAACCCAGGGGAACCCGAATCTTTGGTCCTGTAGCCAGGGAATTGAGGGAAAAAGACTACATGAGGATCGTGTCCCTTGCCCCTGAGGTATTATAGGTAAGGAGGTGGCTGAAATGGCGGTTCGGAGAAAACTCCATGTGCGAAGAGGCGATACTGTAGAGGTTATATCCGGAAAAGACAGGAATGTTCGCGGCAAAGTTATTGCAGCGTTTCCTAAGGAAGGAAAAGTACTCGTTGAGAATGTAAATATGGTTTCCGTTCACCAAAGGCCGCGTGGAATGGATCAGCCAGGAGGAATAATTCGCAGAGAAGCGCCCATCTATGCCAGCAAAGTTATGTTGGTTTGCAATAAATGCAACGAAAGGACACGCGTCGGCCGAAAAATATTGGAAGATGGGAAAAAAGTTAGAGTATGCAAAAAATGCGGTGAGACTTTTAATGACTAGCTTTTGTGAAGGGAGGGAAGTGTCATGCCACGATTAAAGGAATTATATAATGAATCCGTTGTTCCAGCCATGATGGAGAAGTTCGGATATAAAAATTCAATGGAAGTACCTAAGCTAAATAAGGTAGTCATTAATATGGGTGTAGGAGATGCAAAGGAGAATCCCAGGTTTTTAGAAGCTGCTATGGAGGATTTGGCGGCTATTACCGGACAAAAACCCGTAGTCACCACAGCAAAAAAATCAGTAGCATCATTTAAGCTGAGAGCTGGTATGAAAATAGGAACCAAGGTTACGCTGCGCGGAGATCGGATGTACGAATTTTTGGATCGCCTATTTAATGCTGCTCTCCCACGGGTTCGAGATTTCCGGGGAACATCTCCAAACTCATTTGATGGACGTGGCAATTATGCACTGGGCATAAGAGAACAGTTAATATTTCCGGAAATAAACTATGATAAGGTTGAAAAGGTAAGAGGTATGGACGTTATAATAGTTACAACCGCAAAGACTGACGAAGAAGCGAAAGAATTACTGGCATTGCTAGGAATGCCGTTTGCAAAACAGGAGTAAGGAGGGGAAGTGTGTGGCAAAAAAGTCAATGATTGCTAAGCAACGCCGCAAACCCAAGTATTCAACCAGAGCTTACAATCGCTGCCGTTTGTGCGGACGTCCTCACGCATACTTGAGAAAATTCGGGGTATGTCGTATATGTTTCAGAGAATTGGCATATAAAGGTCAGATCCCTGGCGTGAAGAAGGCAAGCTGGTAAGCCGGACAGACAGGAAGGAGGTAAAATATATGGTGACCGATCCAATTGCTGATATGCTTACACGTATTCGCAATGCTTTGATTGTGAAACATGAAACGGTTGAAATTCCTGCATCTAATATGAAAAGAGCAATTGCAAAGATATTGCTCCAGGAAGGTTATATAAAAGGTTTTACCGAGATCGATGATGGCAAGCAGGGTATTATAAGGATAGTTTTGAAATATGGTCCTAATGGTCAGCGGGTTATAACCGGGCTAAAAAGGATAAGCAAACCCGGTTTGAGAGTATATGCTAAGAAGGATCAGATTCCCAAGGTTTTGGGAGGATTGGGTATTGCAATCATTTCTACATCCAGAGGAGTTATGACCGACAAGATGGCGAGAGAGGAAGGACTGGGTGGCGAAGTGCTCTGTTATATCTGGTAATTATACTTTAGCAAATTGGAGGTGTGCAGCAAGATGTCTAGGATAGGCAAGCGTCCTGTGGCTATTCCGGCTGGCGTTACCATTAACGTTAGTGACGACAATCTGGTTACGGTAAAAGGCCCAAAAGGACAACTAAGCCAACAAATTCATAAGAACATCAAAGTCTTGGTTGATGACAATGAGGTAAGGGTGGAACGTCCTGCTGACGATAAATTTAATAAGTCCCTCCATGGTTTGAGCCGGACATTAATCTATAACATGGTAGAAGGTGTAACCAAAGGCTTCCAAAAGAATCTGGAACTTGTCGGAGTTGGATACAGGGCTCAAAAACAGGGGAATAAACTTGTATTGACAGTAGGATACTCCCATCCGGTTGAGATAAATGAAGAAGCTGGTGTAGAATTTGAAGTACCAGCACCGAACAGGATTATTGTCAAAGGAATTGATAAGCAAAAGGTAGGCGCTTTGGCTTCCAAAATAAGAAGCGTAAGGCCGCCGGAGCCATATAAAGGCAAAGGAATTAAATACGAAAACGAACGAATCCTGCGTAAAGTAGGAAAGGCCGGCAACTGATAGGGGAAGGAGTGAAACAGGGTGATTAAAACCGTGGATAGAAATGTTGCAAGGAAAGTTCGGCATAAGCGCTTAAGAAAGAAGATTTCAGGCACGGAAATCAGGCCTCGGTTAAACGTGTATAAAAGCTTAAAGCACACTTATGTACAGATAATAAATGATGAAATAGGGCATACCCTGGTATCAGCTTCCACCCTTGACCCGGAGCTGAGGGACAAAATAAGCGGCAAAACAAAGAAGGAGGCTGCCAGGATGGTTGGAGAACTAGCAGCCAAACGGGCTTTGGAAAAAGGGATAAAGACCGTGGTTTTTGACCGGGGAGGCTATATTTATCATGGAAGAGTGCAGGAAGTAGCGGCTGGAGCGCGAGAAGCCGGACTGGAGTTTTAAAGGAGGGTAATGCATGCAGCGAATAGATGCGAGTACATTAGACCTTAAGGAACGGGTTGTAAGTATAAATCGCGTATCTAAGGTAGTAAAAGGGGGTAAAAATTTCAGGTTCAGCGCCGTAGTTGTAGTTGGCGACGAGAACGGACATGTAGGCGTAGGACTTGGAAAGGCTGTAGAGATTCCCGATGCAATCAGAAAGGGCATCGAGAATGCGAAAAAGCAAATGATTAAAGTCCCCATTGTTAACACTACTATTCCTCATGATGTCATTGGCAAATTTGGTTCAGGAAGAGTACTCATGCTACCGGCAAGTGAAGGTACGGGAGTTATTGCAGGCGGACCTGCCCGTGCTGTATTGGAGCTTGCTGGAATCCGCGATATTTTGACAAAGTCAATAGGTTCAAACAATCCTATTAACATGGTCTATGCTGTAATAGAAGGTCTTTCAAAATTAAAGACCGCTGAGGAAGTAGCCAAACTTCGCGGAAAAAAAGTTGAAGAGATCTTAGGTTAAGGGGGTATGTGACTGATGGCCAAATTAAAGGTAACTCAAGTTCGAAGCACTATTGGCTGTAAAGATGACCAAATTGCAACCGTGAAGGCCCTGGGCTTGAGGAAAATAGGTAGTGAGAAGATCCATGAGGATACCCCAACGATACGCGGAATGATAAAAAAAGTGGAACATCTGGTAAGTGTTGAAGAAATAGAGGAGTAGAAGGAGGTGTATCAGGTGAAATTACATGAACTGAGAGCTCCGGAAGGCGCTAACAGTACCCCTAAACGAAAAGGAAGGGGAACTGGTTCTGGACTTGGTAAAACAGCAGGTCGTGGTCACAAGGGACAGAAAGCCAGGAGCGGCGGTGGTGTACGTCCAGGGTTTGAGGGCGGACAGATGCCGTTGAGCAGACGTGTTCCCAAAAGAGGATTTACTAATATATTCTCCAAGGTTTATACTATAGTAAATGTTAGTGAACTGGAGATTTTTGAACCTGGTACGGTTATCACACCTGAGCTATTAAAAGAGAAAGGTGTCATAAAGAAGATAAATGATGGTGTTAAGATATTGGGGAACGGTGAGCTGACCAAGAACCTGACGGTTAAGGCTCACAAGTTTAGCAAAGCAGCCCAGCAAAAGATTGAAGCTGTGGGAGGAAAGGCAGAGGTGATATAAAATGTGGAACACCTTTAAAAATGCCTGGAAGATAGAAGACCTGAGAAAAAAGATGGTTTATACGCTGTTAATGCTGTTTGTGTACAGGGTAGGAAGCTTTATACCCGTACCGGGCATTGACAGCAGCTATATGCAGAGTTTAGTCAGTGGAAACACTTTATTGGGGCTACTTGATATTATTTCAGGGGGTGCCTTTGCAAACTTTACTGTATTTGCAATGGGTATAACTCCTTATATCAATGCATCAATTATTATGCAGCTGTTAACAGTTGCTATTCCCAGGCTTGAGCAGCTGGCTCAGGAGGGCGAGGAGGGCAGGAAGAAAATTGCCCAGTATTCACGTTATCTGACCGTAATACTTGCCTTTGTACAGGCAATTGGTATTACGTACGGACTTGCCCAGGGTGCATTGAAGAATCAATCCATACTGGGATATATCATAGTCGCCCTGACATTGACTGCCGGTACAGCTTTCCTTATGTGGCTGGGCGAGCAGATTACCGAGAATGGAATAGGTAATGGAATATCACTGATTATATTTACCAGTATAATATCCAGGCTTCCGATAGCCGTTGTATCATTGTGGCAGCTTGCATTTGTTACAAAGACGATGAGCCCATGGAGCTTGCCTGTTATTGTGATATTTGCAGTATTGATGATAGCCGGGGTAATATTTGTGGATTCCGGAGAAAGGAGGATACCGGTACAGTATTCAAAACGTGTTGTGGGGCGCAGAGTGTACGGCGGGCAGTCGACACATATTCCTATAAAGGTTAATTCATCCGGTGTATTGCCCATTATATTTGCGGTTTCCATCCTGTCCCTGCCTCAAATAATTGCCCAGTTTTTCCCTGGGAGCGGATTCTATACATGGGTAGACAGATACTTTGATCAGAGGGGTTTTCTTTACGGGGTATTATATGCTCTATTTATTATATTCTTTACCTTCTTCTATACACAGATTACATTTAACCCGATTGAGGTTGCAAATAATCTAAAGCAGTATGGTGGATTTGTACAGGGAATCAGGCCGGGGAGACCCACTGCAGAATATCTTATGCGTATTTCAAACCGTATGACTCTTGTGGGGGCTCTGTTCCTTGCAGCAGTAGCCATTGTTCCCATAGCGGCATCGGGTGCATCAGGGATACCAATGTATTTCGGTGGAACGGCTGTATTAATCGTTGTAGGTGTAGCCCTTGAATCAGTTAAACAACTGGAAGCCCAGATGCTTATGAGGCACTACAGGGGATTCCTGAAATAAGGGTTGTGTACAATGATAATACTAAAATCAAAAGCCGAACTGGAGATAATGAAGATTGCTGGAAGGATAGTCGCCGGAGCCCATGCACTGGTTGCCAGGAGTATAAGGGTTGGAATAACTACCATGGAGCTGGATAGGCTGGTTGAGGAATATATCCATAGTCATAATGCTATCCCTTCATTTAAAGGATATAATGGTTTTCCGGCAAGCATATGTACTTCAATAAATGAACAGGTTATCCATGGTATTCCCGGACCTATTCCTCTTCGGAACGGTGATATTGTCAGCGTTGATATAGGCGCCATATACAACGGGTATCACGGAGATGCGGCTAAAACCTATCCCGTTGGAGATGTGAAGCCTAACGCTAAACGTCTTATAGAAGTCTCAGAGGAGGCATTTTATGCCGGACTGAAATATGCCAGACCGGGGTACCGTCTCTCAGATATATCTCATGCAATCGGAGCTTATGTAGAAGAGAACGGCTATTCGGTGGTTAAGGCTTTTGTCGGGCATGGAATTGGCCAGAATATGCACGAGGAACCTCAAATACCCAATTACGGTCCCCCTGGAAAAGGTGTCCGGCTACGGCCGGGCATGACTCTGGCAATTGAACCGATGATAAATGAGGGCACCGACCAGGTTGTCATATTGGATGATGGGTGGACCGTTGTTACGCAGGATGGCAGTTTGTCGGCTCACTTCGAGCATACTATAGCCATTACCGACGGAGACCCTATCATTTTAACTACTGAGGAAGAGTAGGTGTGTACCATGGGTAATAACGGTGAATTCCAGATAGGAAGAGTTGTGAGAGCCAAAGCAGGGAGAGACAAAGGTAAGTTTTTTGTAATAGTAGGACGGATTGATCATGAGTATGTATTGATTGCTAATGGAAGGACCAGACGAATTGATAAACCAAAGAAGAAAAAGATAAAACATCTGGAACCTAAACCGGATGTGATATATAATTTGAGAGATAAAATAATAAACGGCATACAAATTTTTGATGCCGAGATACGAAAAAACCTGGAAACGTTGGGATACGAATAGGAGGGTGAACTGTTGGCCAGGGAAGATGTAATTGAGGTTGAGGGTACTGTGGTTGAGGCGCTGCCCAATGCTATGTTCCAAGTAGAACTGGAAAATGGGCACAAAATATTGGCGCATATTTCTGGAAAACTTCGTATGAATTATATCCGGATTTTACCCGGAGATAAAGTAACAGTAGAGCTGTCGCCTTACGATTTGACTCGTGGCCGGATAACTTGGCGCGTTAAATGACAAGGAGGGATACTGTATGAAGGTACGGCCGTCAGTTAAGGTTATATGCGAAAAATGTAAAATAATAAAGAGAAAAGGGAAAATAATGGTTATTTGCGAAAATCCCAGACACAAGCAAAAACAAGGATAAACTAATTGTTTGGAAATTGAGAAAAGTTGGAATAATGGGAATATAAAGCATGGAGGTGTGAAAATGGCACGTATTGCCGGTGTTGATCTTCCTCGTGAAAAACGAGTAGAAATTGGTTTAACTTACATCTACGGTATAGGGCGAGCAAAGGCAAATGAAATTTTAGCTGCAACAGGCATTAACCCGGATACACGGGTAAGGGATTTAACCGAAGCTGAAGTTTCTAAATTAAGGGAATATATTGATAGAAATGTTACAGTTGAAGGTGATTTACGAAGGGAAGTTGCCTTAAACATCAAGCGTTTGATGGAGATTGGATGTTATCGTGGAATCCGTCACAGACGGGGTCTGCCGGTTCGCGGACAAAGTACAAAACAAAATGCAAGAACTCGAAAAGGACCCAGACGGGGTGTAGGTATCAAAAAGAAGAAATAAGGAGGGACATGAATGGCAAGACAAGTTCGGCGATCAAGGAAGCGTCGTGAAAAAAAGAATATTGAGCGTGGTGCTGCACATATTCGCTCTACTTTTAACAATACTATTGTAACTATAACTGATGTTAACGGTAATGCAATATCCTGGTCCAGTGCCGGTGCGCTCGGATTCAGAGGTTCAAGGAAGAGTACTCCTTTTGCAGCTCAGATGGCGGCTGAGACAGCAGCAAAAGCCGCTATGGAACACGGTTTAAAGTCAGTTGAGGTTTATGTAAAGGGACCCGGTGCAGGACGTGAAGCCGCTATCCGTTCATTACAGGCTGCCGGCTTGGAAGTAAGCCTTATAAAGGATGTTACTCCAATACCTCACAACGGATGCAGGCCACCTAAACGCAGAAGGGTATAAATTATTCAAATATTTGGAGGTGTAAATATCTAATGGCGAGATATACAGGTTCGGTATGTCGACTTTGCCGAAGAGAGGGTATAAAACTGTATTTAAAAGGTGATCGCTGTTATTCAGATAAATGCGCTATTACTCGAAGACAGTATGCCCCCGGACAGCATGGAAGAAACAGAAGAAAGCTTTCTGAGTATGGTCTTCAGCTGAGAGAAAAACAAAAGGCCAGAAGATTGTATGGTGTACTGGAGCGGCAATTTGAAAGATATTTCGAGATGGCTGAGCGCATGAGAGGGGTTACCGGTGAAAATCTTTTGATTTTACTGGAGAGAAGATTGGACAATGTGGTGTATCGTATGGGTTTTGCCAAATCAAGGGCTCAGGCACGCCAATTGGTTACCCACGGGCATTTTACCGTAAACGGGAAAAGGGTTAACATTCCCTCATACCTGGTTAATATTGGTGAAACAATAGCTGTTGCGGAAAAGAGTGCCTCAAAAATGGATTATTTTAAGGCTCTGAGGGAAGAAGGTCCTGCGGGTACGGTAGTTCCATGGCTGCAGGTTGATTATGATAAGCTGGAAGGTACGGTAACTGCATTCCCAACTCGTGAAGAGATCGATGTACCGATACAGGAACATTTAATTGTTGAGCTATATTCCAGGTAATACAATATAGTATATGTATGTTACCCTCGTAATAGATGTGTGTTCAATAATATTATGAGGAGGGTTAGTCTGAATGATCGAAATTGAAAAGCCTAAAATTGAGATTGTTGAGATTAGTGAAGACAACCGGTATGGAAAATTTGTGATAGAACCTCTGGAAAGAGGATTTGGCATCACATTGGGTAATTCATTAAGGAGGGTACTCTTATCCTCTTTACCAGGAGCAGCCGTTACATCAATAAAAGTAGACGGTGTTCTTCATGAATTTTCAGTTATACCCGGAGTAAAAGAGGATCTTGTGGAAATAATACTCAATCTCAAAGAACTGTGCATTAAAATGGATGGGGATAAACCCAGAGTAATGACCATTAATGCTCAGGGACCTGGTGAAATAACTGCCGGGGATATTATCCCGGATGCAGATATAGAGATATTGAACCCTGATCTGCATATTGCAACGTTAAACGAGGATGCAAAATTGTATATGGAAATAAATGTGGAAAAGGGCAGGGGTTATGTTCCGGCCGAAAGAAACAAACAGCCGGGTCAACCAATAGGAATTATTCCTGTTGATTCCATATTTACTCCTATACGGAAAGTGAATTTCAATGTAGAGGATACCCGTGTGGGACAGGTTACGGATTACGATAAGCTTACTCTTGAGGTTTGGACAAACGGGTCACTAAAGCCTGATGAGGCAACAAGTTTGGCTGCCAAAATTTTGAGTGAGCACTTGATGCTGTTTATCGACTTAACGGATCATGTGAATGACGTAGAGATAATGGTTGAAAAAGAAGAAGACAAGAAAGAGAAAGTGCTTGAAATGACCATTGAAGAACTGGATCTTTCCGTACGTTCGTATAACTGTCTGAAACGAGCAGGTATAAATACAGTTGACGAACTGATCCAAAGAACCCCTGAAGATATGATGAAGGTAAGAAACCTGGGTAAAAAATCTCTGGAAGAGGTACAGCAAAAGCTTGCTGCTCTCGGACTGAGCTTGAAAAAAGGCGAAGACTGATCAAATATGAAAGTTTATTGTAACAGGAGGGGATATTATGGCTAGACGCAGAAAGCTGGGCAGACCTGGCGATCAAAGGCGGGCGCTGCTTCGCAATCAGGTCTCCGCGCTTTTATGGCATGGCAAGATTGTTACAACTGAAGCAAGGGCCAAGGAAGTAAGACGTATTGCTGAAAAGCTTATAACACTGGCTGTAAACGAGTATGATAAATCTATAAAAGTAAAGAAAGATGTTAATAACGAAAAGGGTCAGACAATTACTATAGAAGTAACCAACGATGCTCCTTCAAAGTTAAATGCCAGAAGAAAGATGATGTCGTATCTGTACGATCTTCGTGAACCCAAGACAAGAGAGGAGACAAAGAGCGAATATAAGGAGCGTAACCGTGAGATAAAACATCCTTTAATTGAAAAATTATTCAATGATTATGGTCCTAAATACAGAGCCAGGAACGAGGAAAAGAATTGTGTAGGCGGGTATACCAGAATCGTTAAACTTGGACCCAGAAGAGGAGACGGTGCTGAAGAAGTCTTGCTGGAACTGGTTGAATGAAATTCTTAATTGGATTAAGTGATAAGCTTAATCCATAATTTTTTTATGGATTATTCCTATTCAATAACCGTTGTGGTATTATATAGTGAAAGAGCTCACAAGTAAGGGCAATGAAGGAGATTGCTATGGAGTTTATAATACAGGTAGATAATGTTCAATTTGATTACTTAAGCTATGAAGGTGAAGAGGTAGCGGCACTAAACGGGGTAACACTGGATATTAAAAAAGGAGAGTTTGTTGTAATCATCGGTCATAATGGTTCGGGAAAATCCACACTGGCAAAGCATTTGAATGCATTGTTAAAGCCCGGTAAAGGCATTGTGTGGATAAAAGGAATGGACACCAGGGATCCGGACATGCTTTGGGAAATCCGCCAAACAGCGGGTATGGTGTTTCAAAACCCGGACAATCAGATAGTCGCAACAATTGTGGAGGAGGATGTCGCTTTCGGCCCCGAAAATCTTGGTCTGCCTCCTGAGGAAATCCGGAAAAGGGTGAACGAATCTCTAAGGACTGTAGGTATGGAGAAATATGCCGGTTCTGCACCCCATTATTTATCAGGCGGGCAGAAACAAAGGATTGCTATAGCCGGAATTATTGCCATGAGACCCGAGGTAATTGTGCTGGACGAACCTACAGCTATGCTGGATCCATCAGGGAGAAGGGAAGTAATAGAGACTATAAAGCATCTTAACAGGGATGAAGGGATTACAGTTGTGCATATAACCCATTATATGGAGGAGGCTGTTGATGCGGACAAAGTAATTGTAATGGAGCAGGGTAAAATAGTATTGCAGGGTACACCGGAAGACGTATTTTCCCAGGTGGAGACTTTAAAATCGATAGGTCTGGATGTACCGCAGGTGACTGAGCTGGCGTATCTGCTTAGGGCTGAGGGAGTGGATGTGCCTCTGAACATACTTAAAGTGGAAGAGATGGTGGATTATATATGCCGATTATAGTTGAGAACCTGACACATGTTTATATGAAGGGCAGCCCTTTTGAAGCAGTTGCACTGGACGACGTCAGCTTTGAAATACAGGATGGAGAATTTGTAGGACTAATCGGACATACCGGTTCCGGAAAATCTACTTTGGTACAGCATCTTAACGGCCTTTTAAAGCCTACAAAAGGCAGAATTATTGTGGATGGTATCGATATTACTGAAAAATCAAAATCCACCAAATGGTTGAGACAGCATGTAGGTTTGGTATTTCAGTATCCCGAACATCAGCTGTTTGAAGAGACGGTGTATCTTGATATTGCTTTTGGGCCTAAGAATTTAAATCTTCCCGATGACGAAGTGGAAAAGCGCGTAAGAGAGGCCATGGATCTGGTTGGCCTGGACTATGAATCCTTAAAGGACCGATCACCCTTCGAAATAAGCGGTGGCCAGAGAAGAAGGGTTGCTATTGCAGGTGTTCTGGCTATGAAACCCAAAGTACTTATACTGGATGAGCCAACTGCCGGTTTGGATCCCAGAGGAAGGGATGAGATTCTGGGGCAGATAAAGGACCTGCACAGGGAACGGGGCCTGACCATCATCCTGGTTTCTCACAGTATGGAGGATATAGCCAAACTGGTTGATCGGATTATAGTAATGAATAACAGTCGCATAGCTTTGATGGGAACACCTGAAGAAGTTTTTTCCCATGTTGACGAACTTCATGCCATGGGACTGGGCATTCCTCAGATAACTCATGTTATCAGGGGATTAAGGGAACGGGGAATGGATGTGCCGGAAAATATTTATACTGTGGAACAGGCGGCTGCTGCTATTTTAGAAAAGATAAGGGGGAGAAAGAATGCTTAAAGATATTACAATAGGACAGTTTTTCCCCGGAGAATCATCCATTCACAGGTTGGATCCCAGGATCAAAATAATAATTACATTGATCTTCATTGTCATTATATTTTTTGTAAAGAGTTTTATCGGTTATGCAATGATCCTGGCATATATGTCATTGGCCGTTTTTCTTTCAGGTGTGCCGGTCAGATATATGCTTAGAGGTTTGAAGCCTCTGTTATTTATAATCCTTTTAACTTTCTTTATAAATATTTTCTTTACCTCGGGAGAAAATATAATTTTCAAGTTTTGGTTTCTTACTTTAACCCAGGAAGGATTGTTGCAGGGAATTTTTATGGGTCTGCGTCTGATTTTTCTTGTAGCCGGTACTTCTCTTTTGACTTTGACTACATCACCCATAGCATTAACTGATGGAATAGAACATTTGCTGAAGCCACTTAAGGTCATTCGTTTTCCGGTCCATGAGCTGGCTATGATGATGACTATTGCATTGAGGTTTATACCTACTCTGCTTGAAGAAACTGATAAGATCATGAAGGCACAAATGGCCAGAGGCGCCGATTTTGAAAGCGGTAACCTGTTTCAGCGGGCAAAGGCCCTGGTACCTCTTTTAGTGCCATTGTTTATTAGCGCCTTCAGACGGGCTGATGAACTTGCAATGGCTATGGAATCCCGGTGTTACCGCGGAGGAGAAAACCGGACCCGGATGAAAACCTTGAAAACAGCTGCCCGGGATTATGCAGCACTGGCTGTAACCTTGCTGCTGGTGCTTGGTATTTTGCTGAACAGTTATTTATGATATTGCGGTTGAACAATTTGGCAAGTATGGAAGAGGGAGTATGGAGTGTATCCAGGGTATGAAAAATATCAAATTACTGATTGAGTACGACGGTACTAACTATAGCGGCTGGCAGAGGCAGACAAATGCTCTTTCAGTACAGCAGGTGCTCGAGGAAGCTTTGTTTAAGCTTACCGGTGAAAATGTCACTGTTATAGGTTCCGGCCGGACTGACAGCGGAGTACACGCCAGAGGACAGGTGGCTAATTTTTTTACCGCCTCTGCAATTCCTCCTGACAGGTTCAGCTATGCTTTAAACACTTTAATTCCATCAGACATACGCGTACTGGATTCCGGGGAAGTTCCGGGAGATTTTCATGCAAGATACAGTGCTGTGGCCAAACGATACAAATATTCCATATTTATGCGGGCTCAGGCTCCTGCGATAGGCAGGAATTATTATTATCATATACCCGACAGGCTTGATGTTGATGCAATGAAAGCAGCTGTAAGGTACATTATAGGGACTCATGACTTTAAAGCCTTTCAAAGCAGCGGAGGAAGCCAGAAAAGCACGGTTCGTACTGTATATGAAGCTTCATGGGAGTTGCAATCACCGGATTGCCTGTATTTTAATATAAAGGGTAACGGGTTTTTATACAACATGGTTCGTATACTTGTGGGTACATTTATTGAAATTGGAAGGCATAAAATGACTCCGTCCGGTATGAAATATATATTGGAGTCCGGAGAACGAGCCAATGCGGGTCCCACTGCCCCGCCCCACGGCCTGTGTCTGGAAGAGGTGTACTATTAGGGAGTTACCTGTATCTTCTTGACACTGTAATAACATTATAATATTATGAAATTAATAGCCCCTCATGTACCTTACAGGGTTATAAAGGGGTTAATGATATTGTGATAAATGGTGAGGAGGTTAAACATGAGTGAAAAAGGTTTATTAGGTACCAGGGTTATAACACAAATCGGGATTATTGTCCGGGATATTGATGCCGTATCACAGGCTTACGCTGACTTTCTTGGGGTTGAAAAACCAGACTGGTTCTGGACAGCCGGATATGACAAGGCTAAAACGGAGCTTTACGGAAAACCCAGTGAAGCCAGAGCAAAGCTTGCCTTTTTTGACATGGGTTCGGTGCAGTTAGAATTGATTGAACCGGATGAAAACCCAAGCACATGGAGAGAGTTTCTGGATAAACATGGTGAGGGAGTACATCATATTGCCTTTGTAATAAAAGATACGGACGGAAAGATCAAGGCATTAGAACAGAATGACATGCCGTTAATTCAGAAGGGCGACTATGAAGGCGGAAGGTATGCATATATTGATACTTCCAGACAGTTAAAGGTATTGATAGAGCTGCTGGAAAATTTTGATGAATAATATAAAAGAGGGAGTCAATAGTATGAATATATTGATTACAGGTGCAAACAGGGGTTTAGGCAGAGTTCTGGTGGATATGGCTGCAGCTGCCGGACACACGGTATTTGCAGGGGTCCGCAATATTGACTCCGTCTCTTCCCAACTGCAGGCTATGAAAGACAGATATGCCAGTCAGATATATATAATCGGGATGGATGTAGAAGATGAGCAGTCAGTCCGCGATGCTTTTTATAAGGTAAGTGAACAAGAGGCTTATCTTGATGTATTAATAAACAATGCAGGGATCATAAAGGGAAGGGAAAGAAAGATAGAAGAAGTTGATTTCCAGGAATTTGAGCAGGTTTTACGCATAAATCTGATGGGTCCCATGATGGTTGTAAAACATTTTCTGCCTCTGTTAAGGAAAAGTGACAACGGGGTTATAATAAATATTTCCTCAGAAGCCGGGAGTTTTGCAAACGCTTATGGAGGGGACTATCCCTATGCGATATCTAAAGCCGCTTTGAACTTCTTTACAGCTCAGATCAGGAATGGTTTGAAGGATAACGGTATAAAAGCTTATGCGGTGCATCCGGGATGGATGAGGACGGATATGGGGGGAGCATCTGCCCCTCTTAGTCCCGAGGAGTCTGCTGAAGGTATTATGAGGATTGTGAACCGGGAAATCGATCTGGATGAGGAACATTTCTTTGTCGACCATCTGGGCAGGCCAATGCCAATGTAACTCTGTCAGGAGAATATGTTTTGATGGTAAGGGTCAGGATGAACTCTTGGCCCTGTTTTTTGCATTCGGGGATTTAAGAGTTATACATATAAGAAAAAATCCTCCCTTAATTGAACAAAAACAACCTGTGAAATAACTGAAAATCTCTCTTGACATGCTGCAATGCTTACGTTACAATATACTTTAGCTTTGTAAGATCCACTAGCCCCGGATCTACGGAACGGAACTGAAGTATAAGCTGATTTATGAAAAAACAGCGTTTTTTTATGTTATATGAAAGCCGCTGGCATGATAATATCTGAGGAAAACGGGAGGAAAGACCATGAAGACTTATGTAGCTAAGCCTCAAACAGTTACAAGGAAATGGTATGTTGTGGATGCAAGTGGCAAACCTCTTGGGAGGTTAGCGTCAGAAGTTGCTAAAATATTAAGAGGAAAGCATAAACCTATATATACTCCCCATGTGGATACGGGAGATTTTGTGATAGTAGTTAATGCCGAAAAGGTACTGCTAACAGGTAAAAAGTTGGATCAGAAGATGTACCGGCGGCATTCACATTATCCCGGTGGTCTGAAAGAGACGCCTTACAGACAGCTTATGGCCAAGAAGCCTGATTTTGTTATATATAAAGCAGTGAAAGGCATGCTGCCTAAAAACAGCCTTGGGCGCAAGATGCTGAAAAAACTGCGCGTTTATGCTGGACCCACTCATAAACATGAAGCTCAAAAGCCGGAACGGCTTGAGCTGTAACGAGGACCAGGAAAGGAGGGGTATATTTTGGCACAGGTACAGTATTACGGAACTGGAAGAAGAAAGACGTCCGTTGCCAGGGTAAGGCTTATTCCTGGTGAAGGAAGAGTTATAATCAATGGAAGAGATATGGATGACTATTTCGGCTTGGAGACATTAAAAGTTACGGTGAGACAGCCCCTGGAACTTACCGAGACATTGGGTAAGTTTGATGTGGTCGCAAATGTTAAAGGTGGAGGGTACAGCGGGCAGGCCGGTGCTATTCGTCATGGTATAGCCAGGGCGTTGTTGAAGGCTGATGAAAACCTTCGGCCAGTACTTAAAAAAGCAGGCTTCTTAACACGGGATCCAAGAATGAAGGAAAGAAAGAAGTACGGTTTGAAAGGTGCACGAAGAGCTCCACAATTCTCCAAGAGGTAACAAGTTGTTTATTTGCAAACACACAACCGTCAAGGGAGTTTATTCCTTTGGCGGTTTTTTACTCTATATCTGTTTTTTTCGGTAAATGCGTTTTCCATCTGGTAATTGCTGAATAATGCAATAGGAGACAAAGCAAGGCAAGGTATTTATTCCCAATAGACACATTTTGGTGTTTCAATGTAGCAATCATATTGCATTGGTGATATAATATTGGCTGTTATAAAGATGGAGGTAAGATATTTGGCATATGGGTATCAGCAACAATTATAAACATACACTTATAGCAAGCTATATAGGTTACATAACACAAGCGATAATCAACAACTTTGCTCCACTGCTTTTTCTGACGTTTCAAAATACATACAACATTCCGCTGGGGCAAATAACGTTGTTGGTGACGATAAATTTCAGTGTACAGCTGATAGTGGATCTGCTGTCGGCCAGATTTGTTGATAAAATCGGCTATAAGGTATCTGTCGTTGCTGCTCATATAGCTGCAGCCATAGGTATTATGGGTTTAGGAGTGTTTCCTGAACTGTTTGAGGATCCTTATACGGGGTTGCTGCTGGCCATCTCAATATACGCTGTTGGCGGTGGCCTGATAGAGGTATTGGTCAGCCCGATAGTTGAGGCGTGTCCTACAGAGAATAAACCGGCTGTAATGAGTCTGCTTCATTCTTTCTACTGCTGGGGACATGTCCTGGTTGTTTTATGTTCTACACTTTTCTTTGTTGTTTTCGGTATTAACAACTGGAGGATCCTTGCGTTTATATGGGCAGGAGTTCCTCTGCTTAATGCAATATATTATTCCCAGGTTCCAATCGCAAGTCTCAATGAAGACGGTGAAAGCATGCCAATAAAACAGCTCCTGTTAACAAAGGTGTTCTGGGTATTTGTGATTTTGATGATATGCTCTGGAGCTTCCGAGCAGGCAATGAGCCAGTGGGCGTCTGCTTTTGCTGAGGCCGGGCTTAAGGTATCAAAAACGGTTGGGGATCTTGCGGGGCCATGCGTATTTGCAATACTAATGGGGTGTTCCCGTGTATTCTATTCCAGATTTAGTGAAAGACTTAATTTACGTAAGTTTATGATTGCCAGCAGTTGCCTGTGCATTGTCAGCTATATGCTTGCTGCCTTCTCACCACATCCTATGCTTGCTTTTATAGGATGCGGTCTGTGTGGACTGTCTGTAGGAATTATGTGGCCCGGAACTTTCAGTCTTGCTGCTGCAAACTGCCCAAGGGGCGGGACAGCGATGTTTGCATTTCTGGCACTGGCCGGAGACTTAGGCTGTTCTTCAGGTCCTACGGTTGTCGGTTTTGTTGCAGAAAAATTTCATAACAGCCTGAAGGCCGGGATGGCGACAGCCATAATCTTTCCGGTTTTGCTTATCATGGGGCTGCTGTTTTTAAAAAGGAGCAGGCAGAAACAGGTACCGGCATAGTTTCCGATAGGCAGTTAAACGCGATTTCTTATGATATATGGAATACCTGGCAGAAATTGCAAAGCTTTTAACAAAGAATGTTCACATTGCATGATTTTTGGGTTATAATAATTTTGTGACGATTTATTGATGTTAAACTTTTTTTGTCAAGGTGTATTAAATAACTATGTAAATCGGGAATTACGGTGTTAAGACCGGAAAACCGGTTTAAGGAGGTGTTATCATGCTTAAGGATATCATAATAGTGGGAGGCGGTGTTGCCGGCCTTACTGCAGGATTATATGCAAAAAGAGGCGGGATGGACACCTTGCTTATTGAAAAGATGTTTTCAGGAGGACAAATAGCCACTACATATATGGTGGAGAACTATCCGGGATTTGATGAACCCATCGGAGGCCCGGAGCTTGCTATGAAAATGGAAGCACACGCCCGGAAGTTTGGTCTGGAGATATTATATGATGAAGTTGCAGAACTCAAGCTTGACGATAGGATAAAAAAGGTTATAACCACCAATGGTGAGTATGAGGCCAAAGCCCTTATATTGTGCATGGGTGCCGAGCCTAAGACGCTTGGACTGGATAAAGAGGAGCTTTTTCGCGGAAGAGGTGTGTCCTACTGTGCCACCTGTGACGGGGCTTTCTATAAAGATAAAGTTGTGGCAATAGTAGGCGGAGGAGATACCGCCGTTGAAGACGCAGTCTTCCTGGCGCAGCACGCCAATAAGGTGTATCTTATTCACAGGCGTGATGCCCTCAGGGCTTCAAAAATACTGCAGGACAGATTGTTTCAGAATCCGAAGATCGAGATACTGTGGGATACAGTGGTTGATGAGATCCTTGGGGAGCAAGGAGTAGAAGGCCTGCTTGTCCGAAATGTGAAGGACAATTCCAAAAAGGAGCTGAAAGTAGACGGGATGTTTGTGGCAATTGGCATTCAGCCCAACACCAGTCTGATTCAGGGCAAATTGACGACAGACGATGGGGGTTTTGTCATAGCCGATGAAAATATGGCTACCAACATACCCGGGGTTTTCGTAGCAGGTGATTTACGTAAAAAACCCTTGTGGCAGATTATAACAGCGGCAGCTGACGGAGCAGTTGCTTCGATATCCGCTCAGCGATATATAATGGAAGAGTTTGCGTAAATAACAGGGGGTCATAAAACATGTCAAGGTTGTTTGGTACCGATGGAGTCAGGGGAATTGCCAATAAGGATCTGACTTTCGAATTAGCTTTTAAACTTGGACAGGCAGGAGCATATATATTGTCAAAGAATAAGGATAAGCCAAGGATATTGATTGGTAAGGATACCAGGGCCTCAGGAGATATGCTGGAATCGGCTTTGGTAGCCGGTATATGTTGTGCTGGCGGTGAGGCTTTGCTTGCGGGCATAGTAACTACTCCTGCGGTTTCCTATCTTACCCGTCATTACGGTGTGGATGCAGGGGTTGTTATATCTGCTTCCCATAATTCAATGGAATACAACGGCATTAAGTTTTTTGATGGCAGGGGATACAAACTCCCCGATGAGATTGAGGATGAAATAGAGGCCGTTATCCGTGAAAATAATGCTGAAATACCTGCGCCTACGGGCCCGGAAATCGGCAGAAAGGTATGTGCTCCTAACGCCGTTCAGGATTATATAAGTTTTCTGAGAAATACAATAGATGTGGAGCTGAGTGGTCTAAAAATTGCTCTGGACTGTGCAAATGGTGCTGCATATAAGATTGCACCTCTGGTTTTTTCACAGCTGGGTGCAGAAGTGCATACCATTCATAACACTCCGGACGGTATAAATATAAATGAAAACTGTGGCTCTACCCATCCGGAGCAGCTTCAAGAGTTTGTTGTGAAGATTGGGGCCGATGTAGGTTTAGCCTTTGATGGGGATGCCGACAGGCTGATTGCCGTTGATGAGACAGGAGAGCTTGTAGACGGGGATCAGATACTGGTGATTTGCGGCCTGGATATGAAAAGCAGAGGCGTATTGAAAAATAATACTGTGGTAGGAACCGTTATGAGCAATATTGGTTTTGATATTGCTCTCAAAAATGCTGGCTGCAGCGTTGTAAAGACCAAAGTCGGAGACAGATATGTCCTGGAGGAGATGCTCAAAAACGGATACAACATTGGAGGAGAACAATCAGGACATATTATATTCTTAGATCATGCAGCTACAGGAGATGGCATATTAACGGCTTTACAGCTTTTATCGGTTGTAAAGAGGAAAGATGTGAAATTGTCTGAACTGGCCTCTGTTATGAAAAAGTTTCCTCAGGTTCTGGTGAATGCAAAGGTAAATCCTGCAAAGAAAAACAGCTATGCTCAGGATCCGGTAATTGCGGCTGAGATAAAACGTATAGAGGATATGTTTAATAATGGAGGCAGAGTACTTATCCGTCCCTCGGGGACCGAGCCGCTGGTTCGAGTAATGATTGAGGGAGAGGATCCGGAAGAGATACAGGCAAGTGCGGATAAATTGGCAAAATTGATTGAAGAGCGCCTGAATTAAAATTTTATGTCTTTTTAACTTGTATTCAGACGTGAAGGTGTTATACTAAACATTAGATTATGTTGCTATTCCACACATTAGAAGGGGTTGTATAGCATGAGAAGGGGAAACTCCAGGAGCGGCTGGACTTTGTTTTTATTTTTGTTTGCTGGGATTATCATTGGGAGCATTATTGGGAATATATTGGCCCAATATTTCGACGCTCCCGTATTTAATGAAACCATTAAAATTGGCACAAAAGATACTCCCTGGTCAATTGATTTGGCTGTTATTAACCTGGTTTTGGGCTTTACAATCACAATAAACTTCGGCACTGTGCTGGGAGTGCTTTTGGGAATTCTGTTTTACTTAAGGTCGTAAAATGAGAATAATACTGGCTTCATCATCACCCAGACGGAAAAAGCTGCTTGCCCAGATGGGTTTACAATTTGAAGTCATTCCCAGCGAATGTAAGGAAAATTTTCTTCCTGAGCAATCGCCTGCCGAGATAGCAACAAAATTAGCCCTTGATAAAGCAAAAAATGTTTCAGCCAAGATTCAGGAACCGGCTCTGGTTATTGGTGCTGATACGATAGTTGTCAGGGAGAATAAAATATTGGGGAAACCCAAGGATAAGGATGAAGCATATTCTATGCTTTGTCAGCTGCAGGGACAGGTCCACCAGGTGATAACAGGATTGGCTGTTATAGATACACAAAGCGGCAGATGCTTAACCGGTTATGAAAGAACTCAGGTTGAACTGGCACCTTTAACCCCTCAGGAGATTAAATGGTATATTTCTACCGGAGAACCTATGGACAAAGCTGGTGCCTATGCTATTCAGGGGTTTGGTGGAATATTGATCAAAAGAATATCCGGATGCTATTATAATGTTGTAGGGCTTCCCATTCACCGGCTTTGGGTGATGCTTAAGCAGATGGGGATACAGCTGAATGCCAGGGTGTAGAAAAATATACTTATCAAAAGGCTAATATATGGCAATAATTATTAAAGACAAAGGAATATCAATATTCGGAAGGAGTAAGAAATACAATGGGAGTATTAAATATATTCAGTAAGGATTTGGGTATTGATTTGGGAACAGCCAATACGCTGGTGCATATTCGCGGAAAAGGGATTGTAATTCGTGAACCTTCGGTAGTTGCTATCCGAAGCGATACAAAACAGGTACTGGCAGTTGGTGAGGAAGCCAAAAAAATGATTGGAAGAACCCCTGGGAACATCATTGCAATCAGACCTATGAGGGATGGTGTAATAGCTGATTTTGATGTTACCCGGGAGATGTTGAAATATTTTATCAGAAGAGCCATAAGGAGAGCGGTTATGCTCCATCCGCGGGTGGTTATTTCAGTGCCATCAGGTGTTACCGAGGTAGAGAAACGTGCTGTATATGAAGCTGCAAGGCAGGCCGGAGCAAGAGAAGCTTATCTGGTTGAAGAGCCAATGGCTGCGGCTATTGGTGCCGGGCTGCCTGTCCATGAGCCAACAGGCAGCATGATAGTTGATATTGGCGGAGGAACAAGCGAAGTAGCCATAATCTCGCTGGGGGGCATTGTTACCAGCAGATCACTTAGAGTAGGCGGAAACAAGATGGACGATGCGATCATCTTCTATATCAAGAAGGAGTACAATCTGATGATAGGGGAACGTACCGCTGAAGAGATAAAGATCAGAGCAGGTTCGGCCCACCCAAATGAAGATACGGAAGATCATTCTATAGATGTTCGTGGAAGGGATTTGATAACAGGTCTTCCCAAAACTATTCCTATATCATCATCGGAAGTACGTGAAGCTTTAAAGGAACCTGTCAATCAGATTGTTGAAGCCATAAAACTTACTTTGGAAAGGACACCACCGGAGCTTGCCGCTGATATTATGGATAAAGGTATTATGCTGACGGGTGGCGGAGCTCTTCTCGATGGAATTGACACACTGATTGCACAGGAAACCGGTATGCCTGTCAACATTGCCGATTCACCTTTGGACAGTGTGGCGCGGGGTACCGGAAAGGTGTTGCAGGAACTGGAGACTTTAAGAAGAGTAACCATATCATCAAAGAATATAGGATAGGATAACTATGGCTTTACTTCGATTTTTTCGTAACCGTCCATGGATTATAATAATAACCGTGTCTGTTCTTTTGGTTGCTGCTGCTGTTATTACCTCGCAGAACGATGGTAACATGAACTTTGTCGGAGGAATAGCGGGGGAGATTATAGCTCCCGTCCAAAAGGTAATATACAGCGCAACGTCATACGTATATAATTCTGTATCACAAATAAAGGAAAGGCGCGAGCTTAGAACTAACTACCAGAACCTGAAGGAGCGGGTGGCATATCTTGAGAAGGAATTGCTTCGTATGAATGAGCTGGAAAAACAAAATCAGCGCCTTAGAAAGCTTCTGGATTTTGCCACCGAAAGAGAGGAGTTTGTGGTTACCGGCGCCAGGGTAACGGGGAAAGATCCGGGAAACTGGTTTGAAGTATTCACTATAGATAAAGGAAAAAATCATGGTATATCCGTAAATATGGCGGTGGTAACCGAACAGGGACTGGTAGGACGCGTTATAGAAGTTGGGTCTAACTGGTCCAAGGTACAGTCTATTATTGATGGAAGGAGCTCGGTAAGCGGAATTATTGAAAGAACCAGAGATAATGGTGTTGTAAAAGGAAATAATCTCTTTGGTTTTGAGGATGGTACATGCAGCATGATATACCTGCCCCTTGATTCAGAGATAGTAGAGGGGGACAAGGTGATTACATCCGGTCTGGGGGATATCCTCCCTAAGGGGATATATATAGGAGAGGTAAAAGAGGTAACGCGTTCAAAGCGTGAGCTCTACAAAACCGCCATCATAGAACCGGCTGTGGATTTCCGACGTCTTGAAGAAGTTCTGGTAGTTAAGGCAAGAGTTGATGATTGACACGGTTCTTTGGTGTTTCTGCTAAAATATGAGTTCAAAACGTAATACAAGTGAAGGATAGAAAAAATGAAAGGCTGGGTTATTTGCGGGATACTTTTGGGTAACATTATTATTCAATCTTCTTTGTTTCCGTTTATTCAAATATACGGGGTTCAACCGGATTCTCTGGCTGTTCTGGTTGTATCCTTTGCATTGCTTGCGGGGAACCCTACATCTGCTGTGGTAGGATTTTTTGGCGGTTTGTTACAGGATATTCTTTACGGACAGTCAATTGGAATATGTGCGCTTCAGTATATGCTGGCTGGCTACATTATAGGTCTGGTTTATGGCAAGGTGTTTGCCGATAAGATGATAGTTTGTATGTTTTTTGTAGCACTTACGGTTTTGTTGAGAGATGTGCTTGTGTTTATTCAGATGTTTTTTGCCGGCCTGGATGTATCAATGTATAACATATTTTTTACGGTTATATTGCCCGAGATAGTATATACTGTAGCTGTGACGCCTTTGATATATTATTTAATGAGAAGATTGTATAAATATAGATTTATGAACAGACGCTGGCATTTTGGCAGTTAGATTATGTGATGTTATGTTTTTAAGTGGAAAATTACCGACAGGCTATGTAAGATTTGACGGCTTGTAAAAGTAGCAAAGGGGTAAAATCTACCTCTTTTTTATTTATTTATAGCGTGATAGAATATTATAGGATTAATGTCATTTGTACGAGTGAGGCAGGATTTACAGGGGGTCCACAGATGTTCAAACTACTGAAAAACCGATATTTTTTGTTAGGATTAATATGTGTAATAGGGTTTACAATTCTGTTAGGTCAGCTTGCTTATATAACCGTTAAAATGGGTGACACATATTATACATTATCCATGGAACGGAAATCCGTGGAGCTCCTTCTCAAAGGAAGCAGAGGAAACATCCTTGACAGAAACGGGATTCCTATGGCTGTGAACAAGCAGATTTTTGTAGTGGAGTTGGCAAGGGAAAGAATACCCACTAAAGATAATGAGCTTAATCAGCTATTGTATGATATTATAAAAATTATTGAAGATAATGATGATATAAACCGTTTGGTTGACAATATACCTATAAAAATAAGGGAAAACGGCCAGTTGTATTATGTCTGGGAGGACAAGGATGCCGAGGTTCAAAATAAGGAGTTCGAACGGTGGAAGAAAGATGCGGGAGTAAAGGAATATCTTTCACCTGCAGAAATGCTCAATCACTTAAGGGAAAGGTTTGAAGTTGACAGCAGTTTGCCGGATGATATAGCCCGCAGAATTGTCTCAATCCGGCTGGATATATATATGAATCGTTACCGTCCCAATCCCATACGTGTGGCAACAGATGTAAATCAAAAAACCATTGCCCAGATTGAAGCTTACAGCGGTCAACTGCCGGGGCTGCAGGTATCGGTTGAAACAGCGCGGTATTATCCTATGGGTGATGTGGCGGCGCACATCATTGGGTATGTAGGAAGTATCAGTACTGAGGATGTTGAGGAATACAAGTCAAACGGCATTGACTTAAAGGAGGCCGGCTACGATTTATCGGTAGACAGGATTGGAAAGAGGGGCATAGAGAAGTACGCTGAAAAATGGTTAACCGCCAATACAAAGGACAAGCATGGCAGAATGTGGGCTGAGGTTAATTCTACCGGAAAGGTGGTCCGTGTTTTGGAGGAAGAACCTCCGGAGGATGGCAATGACGTTATGCTTACCCTGGATAGCCGTCTTCAAAAGATAGCGGAAGATATTTTAGGTGAGGAAATACAAAAAATGGCTGACGGGGAAGAGCCTTATGTAGGGGATAAATATGCACCTCTGGCTGAAAGGGGTGCGGCCGTTGTAATAGATGTAAATACCGGCGAGGTTTTGGTGCTTGCAAGTTATCCGTCTTTCGATATTAATTTGTTTATTCCTTCAATTTCCAATGAGGATTTTGACAGTTTACTGGAAGCAAAGGGTAAGCCGTTAACATCCGTGGCTTTTCAGGAACGTTTTGCTCCCGGTTCAGTTTTTAAAATGATGGTTGGCATTGCCGGATTAATGGAAGGGAAAATAAGTCTGCATGAGCAGATATATGATGCATATAGGTACGACAAATACAGCAAAGGACAGGGCCCAAGATGCTGGGCCAGGCCCGGGTATCATGGACGTGAAGATTTTGTAGATGCATTAAAACACTCATGCGACTACTTTTTCTACGAAGTGGCCGACCGGCTTGGAATTGAAAAATTAGGGGAATGGGGAAAGCGTTTCGGCCTGGAAGGGAATACGGGGCTGGAAATTGAAGAAGTGGCGTCTTCCATAGGAGGTCCTGAAAGAAAGGCCTATGACAATCGTTTTAATATCATTTACGGAATAAGAAAATATATGACCGAGGCCGGTTGTTTCAAAGATGTGGATCCTGACACCCAGAACGAGCATATTCAGAGGCTTGCTGATCTGCCCTATGATACTCCAGGCTTGGAAATAATGGATATTATACAGAATGAACTAGGATATTTTAACGAGGATGGGGACAAGAGTTTTCTGAGACAGCAGCGTGCCAAACTGGCTGATTTGGCAAATAAAATAAAATATAATGTATTGATCCCGTATAAGAAATGGAATCCATTGGAAACTGTAATGTCCGGAATTGGTCAGGGGTACGTGCAGGTTACCCCGCTGGCTCTGGCCAGGTATGTAGCAGCAGTTGCAAACGGAGGCAAGGTGCTGGAGGCACACGTGACTAAAGCTGTGGTGTCCCCGGAAGGAGACATTATAGATGAAACCCGGCCTGTAGTTGTAAACGAGCTTGATGTAGATGAGCGGTATATTGAAGCTGCCCGTGAAGGTATGTATAAGGTAGTAAAGGACAGATCCGCCTCAGGGGGTGGGGCAGGTACGGCTGTTAGTTATTTTGCCGATATTGATCCAAGCATAACTCTGGGAGGTAAAACCGGAACTGCTCAGACATCAGGCCATACCGATCCTGAGGAACGCTCAAGAAGGAACACGGCGGTGTTTGTTGCATTTACTCCTTATGAAGATCCTGAAATTGCAGTGGCTGTCATGATACCAAACGGTCGTACCGCCAGTAATGCCGGATTAATTGCGCGGCGTATTATTGAAGAGTACTACCGGGTTAAGAATACTCAAAGAAGTTTTGATAGTATTAATGATGTAAATCAGCTAAAACAATAATGTTTTTGTAGATTTGTGCAGGAATTTTGGTTTGTTTGGCGAATATTGCAAGGTATGGGAGTATAATAGGTTTTGGGGGCAGTTATTATGAATCAAGACGCGGTTATATTCAAGGGAGTACGCGATGGAATAAGGATATATATAGACTCAAATTTCAGTAAAGCGCAAATAATGGATGCATTGCAACGGAAAATCGAATCCGGCAGACGATTTTTTCAAGGTTCCCAAACAAATCTTACTTTCATTGGCAAGAAGCTAACACCTGACGAACAACAGGTCATTATCGATCTGATTTCCCGGGAAATAAACGTTGGAAGTATAACATTTGAGATGACTGAAATGGAAAATTCTGACATCAGACCAATTGATCCTTTTGATGGGATTGAAGAAGGTATGACCCGGTTTGTCAGGGGTACCATTCGTAGCGGTCAGCTTGTGAGCTATGAAGGGAATGTGGTCATAATTGGAGACGTAAATCCCGGTGGCGAGATAGTTGCCGAAGGCAACATAATCGTTATGGGCACTTTACGCGGTATGGCCCATGCAGGAGCTACAGGTAACAATGGAGCTGTTGTAGTAGCTTTCAGCCTCCTGCCAACCCAGCTGCGAATAGGTAGTGTGATAGCCAGACCTCCCGAAGGTGAGGTGGTAAAAGCATCGTATCCGGAAATTGCATATGTTAAGGACGGCAATTTGGTCATAGAACCCTATTTACCCAGCAAAGGGAAGTAGTTTATAATATAACAAAATGCCCCTGGATATATGCGTTGAGCTGGGTACTGATTGCGGTATCATGCAGATCATGACAATATAACCTGACCGGTAAGGAATTCTGATTTACAATAACAGGTTCCATGTTAATATGGTATAAAAATCGAGTTTTATAGGGGGAATGGACTTATGGGAGAGGTAATAGTTATTACTTCAGGGAAAGGAGGAGTTGGTAAAACCACTACAACAGCTAATATCGGGACAGCTTTGGCTCTCGCAGGAAAGAGGGTAGTGCTGGTGGATGCCGACATTGGTCTCCGTAACCTTGATGTAGTTATGGGGCTTGAAAATAGAATTGTATATGATTTGGTTGATGTGGTTGAAAAGGTTTGCCGTTTAAAACAAGCTCTTATTCGTGACAAGAGATTTGAAAGCTTGTATTTGTTACCCGCTGCTCAAACAAAAGACAAAAATGCTGTTTCACCACAGCAAATGCAAGAGTTGTGTGAACAATTAAAAGAAGAGTTTGACTTTGTGCTTATCGACTGTCCGGCGGGAATTGAACAGGGTTTTAAAAACGCAATCGCCGGTGCAGATAAAGCAGCGGTGGTTACCGTACCTGAGGTTTCTGCGGTGCGGGATGCGGACCGTATCATAGGACTGCTGTCTGCAAATGATATAGATGAGTCAAAACTTATAATAAACAGGCTCAGAATAGATATGGTAAAACGTGGAGATATGATGGATATTGATGATACTCTGGACATACTGGGAATAGACCTGTTAGGAGTTGTTCCGGATGATGAACGGGTTGTTATATCTACCAACAGAGGTGAGCCTGCAGTAACCGATGATAATTCTTTGGCCGGACAAGCCTATAGAAATATTGCTAGAAGGCTGATGGGAGAGAATATTCCTATTATGGACATGGAAACAGATGAAGGCTTTTTAGCAAAAATAAAGCGTTTTTTCAACGCAAATAGGAAGCGAGCCTAATAGTAAGGGTGAGGGGGATTGCTGTGTTTGATTTGTTTAAATTCTTTGGAAAAGGAGAAAGTAAGAGCAAGGACATTGCTAAAGAGCGCTTGAAGCTGGTATTGATCCATGATCGTGCCAATATTTCCCCTAGATATCTGGATATGATAAAGGATGATGTTATAAAAGTAATTTCCAGCTATATGGAGATAGACGAGAAGGGAATGGATATCCGTTTGTCCCGAATACCACAGAAGGATGATACATATAGTACGGCACTGGTGGCAAATATTCCAATAAAAAAAGTGAAGAATTTAGGACCGAATAAAGGCTAGAGATTGCAATTGGCAATCTCTTTTTTATTAATAACAGAGTCTGTGAATTAAGTTTGAAGAATATTATGGAAGCCGCCTTGCGGAAAGGCTTGGAGCTCCAGCGGCTGGAATAATATTCTTCATATATATTATATGTGTTTCTGTTTTAAGTGATCATAATATGCGTACTGGCAGGCACTGCCTATTTAATAATTACCGCCGCTGTGTTATAATGATACAGGGTAAACAGTTTGTTTTTCTACAGGGGGAATAGATGTTTAAAAAAAAGCTAATCAGAAATTTTGACTTTGTCACTCTACTTCTAATAATGATGATAACATGCTTTGGCCTGGTGGGTATAAGCGTTGCTATGCGTTCTCCGGTGGAGGGTACCGAAGAAGGGCTGTTGGATGTTATTGAAAACTTTGACATGTATCATGTCAGGCTTCATCTGCTGTGGTTTGCTGCCGGGCTGATTGGTATGTTGATAGTCGTCAGCATCGACTACCATATGCTAGTTGATCTATCGCCCTATATGTACTGGGCGGTAATAGGGATGCTTTTATATGTATCATATAAGGGGCATGTTGCCGGTAACGCGCGGAGCTGGATTGATTTCGGGAGTTTTTATATTCAGCCTTCCGAATTCGCTAAAATAGCTTTAATTTTAACTTTGGCCAAGGTTATGGCCAAAAAAAAGGATGAAGGGGAAGGCTTTCTTCGTGTCAGGGATTTGTTCCCGGTTTTCCTTCAGCTTGTGATACCTATGGCATTGATTATAGATCAGCCCGATTTTGGTACGGCCATGGTATTTATAGTCATAGTTTTCGGGATGTTGTTTGCTGCAGGTATAAGTTATAAGATTCTGCTGGGTGCGGCAGGAGCCGCTGTTGCGGTAATACCGGTTGCCTGGAATATGCTTTTATCTGATGTTCAGAAGAATCGTATTCTGGTATTTTTGAATCCCGGCATGGATCCTATGGGTACGGGTTATCATGTCATTCAATCAATGATTGCAATTGGTTCCGGCAGGATGTATGGTAAGGGAATCCTGACCGATAACACATTGAGCCAGCTCAATTTTGTTCCGGCTAAAAATACCGACTTCATATTTTCGGTTACAGTAGAGGCTCTTGGTTTTGTAGGAGGAGCTATCATTATAGTATTATATTTGCTTTTAATATTAAGGACTATTTACCTGGCATCAAAGGCAAAAGATACTTTGGGCAGCCTTATAATAATAGGGGTAGTATCCATGATAATATTCCATGTATTCGAGAATATAGGAATGACAATGGGCTTGATGCCGGTAACAGGGATACCGCTGCCTTTTATGAGTTATGGAGGAAGCTCCATGCTCACCAATATGTTTGCCTATGGTTTGGTCTTAAACGTGGCTATGCGCAGGCAGAAGATAAGATTTTAACTAATTATGAGTACTGGGAGGTAAGCCTTCGTGAATATTGCTTTAATTGCCCACGATAGAAAAAAAGAAGAAATGGTGAACTTCTGTATAGCCTATAGGGGTATTTTGGCCAAGCATTCACTTTGTGCCACAGGCACAACGGGTAAACTTATAGCTGAGGCTACCGGCTTACCGATACATCGCTTTCTTTCAGGCCCCATGGGTGGTGATCAGCAGATAGGAGCCATCGTGGCTTACAATAAGATAGATCTTGTTATTTTTATGCGTGATCCCCTGACGGCTCAGCCTCATGAGCCTGACATAAATGCCTTATTAAGGCTTTGTGATGTGCATAATATTCCTCTGGCCACGAATATGGCGACTGCAGAAGTTATGGTTAAAGCTCTGGAACGGGGTGATCTGGACTGGAGGTTAATAGTGAATCCTCCTGAGGATGGTAATGTATTTGAACGATGACGGATCTGCTAATAATGAGCAGTTTCCGCTTTAGTATAAAATTCAGTTTCAGCGGCAGGAACTAATGTTAATACTGCATGAATAAAATTCATATTCCCCATTGCCTCAAAATATACTTTTATTGATAAGGAGGGAATGGGGATTGGAAATCAGAAGAAGTGTATATACAAAAACAAGGGGCCTGCGTCCGGTAAGGCGGCGGCTTAGAATTGACCTGCCTGTTCCAGGCGGTGTCCGAAGAAGGCTGCCGAGAAGATCTTATAACAGCGACAAACAGCCCAGAATGGCGATTCTGTCAGTCAGACTGGCTGTGTCTGCTGTGATTATTATTGTAGTATTACTTCTGAAAAGTATCGATATTCCTGCAACCCGGTGGGCAGTGGATAGAGTTAGAGAGGCTATTACATATGATTTCAGCATAAACGAGACCCTGGGGAAGTTAAAATTTGTTTCTAAGTATATACCCAATTTACAAGCCGTTTTTGGACAGCAGGATATGGAAACCCAGCCTCCTGCAGAGCAGGAAAGCAGTGAGGATATTCAGCAGTCCATATTTACTGCTCCGGCAGAGGGGAAAGTGGCAGGGCTGTTTGGAGAAGTTTATCAGGAAGATGGCAGCGACAGGAATCAGGGTATTGATATTATTTCACAGGAGCAGGGGTGGGTTTATTCAGCTGCTGATGGTCAGGTTGTAGCGACAGGTGAAGAGGAGAGTTATGGGAAATATATAAAGATAGATCATGGGAACGGTTGGGTATCCTTATATTCAGGATGTTCGGAAATTCAGGTGGAGGTTGGCTCTTCGGTCAAGCAGGGCGACAGAATCGGGATGATGGGTGAGGATTCATCAGGAAATTACCGGTTGCATTTTGAAACCTGGAAGGATGAACAACCTGTGGATCCGCTGCCGTTGATCCAAGAGGGTAGTAAAGTTATCCGGTAAATACAAAAGAAGGATCAACGGATATGAAGATCGGTGTTTTATTTAACATAGATATTTACATCAACAAAATGCTGTTGTTGATGTTAGTTATAGTAATACTGATCGGTGAGGGAGCAAGGCTTGCTGTTTTTTTTGTAATTATTTTTGTGCACGAAACGGCACACGTTATGATGGCTAGATTTTTGCAGTTAGGGGTAAAGGAGATTGAACTTCTTCCCTTTGGCGGGATTGTCAGGTTGGAGACTTTGTTCGAACTCAGTCCCAGAGATGAAGTTCTTGTCTCCGTTGCCGGACCTTTGTCGAATATTTTAATGATTGTGGGTTGTCTGGCATTTCGTAATTCAGATTTACTTGGCCTGGAGAATTACGACTTGTTTATCCAGGCAAATTTAGCTATAGCAGGTTTTAATCTCCTACCGGTTCTTCCTCTTGATGGTGGCAGAATGCTAAGAGCAATGCTCTCCCGGGAAATGGGTATAAAAAAGGCTACCCGGATTGCAACCTTTGGAGGGTTTCTTCTTGCTCTGCTTCTTGTTATGATCGGTCTGTATGCTTTGTATTATAGAATATTCAATCCGACACTGTTTGTAACGGCCGGATTTTTGGTGTATTCAGCTGTCAGAGAAAACAGGATGGCTGCATATATACTGCTTCGTGATATAACCTATAAAAAGGATGTGTTATTGAAAGAAGGCATATTACCGGTTAAAGAAATAACCGTTTTATATGACGTGGCAGTTAAAGATGTAATAAAAAAGTTTGTGCCCCGGTGCTACCATAATGTGGTAGTAGTAGACGATCACTTCAGGGTTAAAGGATATTTAAGCGAGGCTGATATCGTACATGGGCTTATGGAGTATGGTTTGGATACACCCGTGCTTAGTTTATTGGGTAATAAACGTCATTTCAGATGAAATTGATGTATTTTGTTTTGGGTAGAATAGAAAAGAAGTAACTAGTTTAGGAGGATATATGAACAAAGCAGTTATAGATAGAATAATTGGACAAGTCAGCAAACCTGTCAGATATATGGGTAATGAGTACAACATGATAGTGAAAGATCCGTCTGAGGTTTTAATACGGTTTGCTATTGCATTTCCCGATGTGTATGAAGTAGGGATGTCCCATCTCGGCATAAAAATACTGTACCATATTATGAATGAGCGGGAGGACACCTATTGTGAACGTGTTTTTGCACCGTGGGTGGATATGGAGCAGAAGATGAGGGAAAACAATATTCCACTGTTTGCTCTGGAAACCCGGGATCCGGTTGCCGGGTTTGATTTTCTGGGCTTTACACTTCAATATGAGATGAGCTATACCAACGTGGTAAATATGCTTGATTTGGCCGGGATTCCCCTGATGAGCCGGGAGAGGGATAAAAGCCATCCTTTTGTTATTGCAGGGGGGCCGTGTGCCTATAATGCTGAACCTCTGGCAGACTTCCTGGATTTGGTGGTTATGGGGGAAGGTGAAGAAGTAGTTAACCAACTGCTGGATGAGTACAGGGAATGGAAAAAGAATGGTGCAGATCGCCAGGATTTCTTAATAAGAGCAGCCGGTATAGATGGGGTATATGTTCCGGCTTTTTACGATGTAGATTATAATGAAGACGGTACTATTGGCTCAATAAAACCCAACCGGGAAGGTGTACCGCCTGTTATCCGAAAACGGATAGTCAGGGATCTTGATAATGTCTATTATCCCGAGACTATGATTGTGCCTTATATGAATGTTGTACACGATCGGGTTACCCTTGAGGTATTCAGGGGTTGTACCCGCGGCTGCAGGTTCTGCCAGGCCGGTATGATATATCGTCCTGTAAGGGAACGTTCAATGTCAAGGCTTATGGAGCTGGCCAGGGAGCTGATTAAAAATACCGGGTATGAAGAGATCTCACTTTCATCTCTGAGTACCAGTGACTATTCCCAGTTGGAAGAATTGATAAAACAGTTTATGGACGAATTCCAGTCCCGCAGGGTTTCTTTTGCCTTGCCCTCTCTTCGTATCGATTCCTTTTCACGGGAGTTTATTGAGGAGATGATAAAGGTCCGGAAAGCAGGTTTGACCTTTGCTCCTGAAGCGGGAACCCAGAGGCTTAGGGATGTTATTAATAAGGGAGTAACCGACGAGGATCTTATGAACAGTGTGACTCAGGCATTTGAGCTGGGATGGGACAATGTTAAGCTGTACTTTATGATCGGGTTACCCACCGAAACCGAGGAGGATTTGGATGGCATTGCAGATTTGGCCAGAAGAGTCAGAGCATGCTATCTGGATATTAACCGGGGCAAGCAGGCACACAGGCTGAAGATAACCGTTAGCACTTCTTCCTTTGTGCCCAAACCCTTTACCCCTTTTCAATGGGTTGCTCAGGACTCCATAGATCTGCTCAGGCAAAAGCAGGAGCTTCTTCGGGACAAGCTTCGAATCAAGTCGGTTACCTATGACTGGCATGATTCCGAGTTAAGTTTTTTAGAGGCGGTATTTGCACGTGGTGATCGCCGTCTTGGAAAAGTGCTGCTAAAAGCATGGGAGATGGGCTGCAAATTTGATGGATGGGCAGAATGTTTTAACTATCCGGCATGGCAGGAGGCTTTCCGGACATCGGAAATTGAACCGGAGTTTTATGCAAACAGACTGAGGGACAAGCAGGAAGTATTACCCTGGGACCATATAGATGTTGGGGTTACAAAAGCTTTCTTATGGCGGGAGTATGAAAAGGCTTTAAAAGGTGAGCTGACTCCGGACTGCCGTGAGATATGTCATGGCTGCGGTATAAGCAGGCTGGGAGGTGGGTTGTGCCCATGAGGATAGTGGTTAAATATGCAAAAGAGGGCAGGGTTAAATATATATCTCATCTGGAGCTTATGCGGACGCTGCACCGTGCTCTGAGAAGGGCGGATATACCTGTTGCCTTTTCCCAGGGGTTTAATCCACAGCCAAGAACGGCTTTTACCCTTCCTCTTCCCGTGGGAATGACGAGTGAAGGGGAGTATATGGATATTATTTTGGAATCATATTTAAACCCGGAATTATTATGCCAACGCATGAATGAAGTTCTTCCAAACGGCATTACGCTGCTGAGGGCAGTGGAGGTTGATGAATCCCTTTCATCCCTGATGAGTCTGATTGAACGGGCGGTTTATTTAATAACCATATATGATCCGGTAAAGGATATGGATAAAAAATTCAATGATTTTTTGAAACAAAATGAAATAATTATTAGAAAGGATGGTAAAAAAGGAAAACAACGTCTGATCAATATAAGACCGATGATACATAAGGCCGGTATTGTGAATTTTCAAAAAACGGATACGGTAATAGAAGCTGTATTAAGTACAGGTAGCAGAGAATATTTAAATCCCAATGACATGATGGATGAATTTATTGCCTATGCAGGAGAGGGCAATATAGAGAGGTCTTATACTGTTCATCGGGTTGATATGCTAATCTCCAGCAATAACGGCTGGATAACCCCTTTGGAATTTGGAAGAGGTGGATGAGTTTGGGGAAACAGATAATAGTTGATATTCATTTTGATCAAACACGTGTAGCTGTTATGGAGGATGGCGAGCTGGTAGAATTTTATATGGAAGACGATGAAAATTATGGTCTGGTTGGGAACATATACCGTGGAAGGGTGGTTAACGTACTGCCGGGAATGCAGGCAGCTTTTGTGGATATAGGACTGGAAAGGAATGCATTTCTGTATGTAGTGGATATAAATACTGAGAATTCAGTTTTCGATTATAATGATAAAGATAATAAGGACCAGACAAATATAAAATCATTGTCTATAAATGATATTATTAGAGAGGGGCAGGAAATAACGGTTCAGATTCTAAAAGAACCGATGGGAACAAAAGGCGCCCGGGTAACCACCAATATTACTTTACCGGGACGGTATGTTGTGTTAATGCCCACACTAAACTATGTCGGGGTTTCCAGAAGAATCGAAAGCGAGGAAGAGCGCCAACGCCTCAAACAAATTGCCGAAGCCATAAAACCTGAGGATATAGGGCTGATAGTCAGAACGGCTGCAAGGGATAAAAACGAGGAAGACCTGATACCCGATATTGAAATGCTGTGCAGGCTATGGGAAAAAATAAAAGAGGACGAGAAAGCAGGAATTGCCCCTAGAATATTACATAAGGATGAGAGCCTGTTATATCGTACAATACGCGATATGTTTGATTTGGATGTGGATAAGCTGATTGTTAACGATAAACGGCAGTATGAAAAAGTACTCGAGCTTGTGAGAACCATTTCTCCATCGCTGGAAGATAGAGTGGAATATACGAATTTGAGAAGAAGTCTGTTTGAAATATACGGAATAGAATCAAAAATTGAAAAAGCCATACAAAAGAAAGTATGGTTAAAAAGCGGGGGTTACATAGTTATCGATACTACCGAAGCTTTAACGGTTATTGATGTAAACACCGGAAAATTTGTTGGAAAGGCAAATCTGGAGGATACGGTCTTTAAAACAAATCTGGAGGCTGCCGAGGAAATTGCCCATCAAATCAGATTGCGTGATATAGGTGGAATTATAATTGTTGATTTTATTGATATGGAACAGGAGGAGCACCAGAAAGAAGTACTTGATGTGCTTAACCAGGCTTTGAAGAAAGACAGAACAAAAACTAATTTAGTAGGTTTAACCAGCCTTGGTCTGGTGGAAATAACCAGGAAAAAGGTACGACCACGTCTTTCCACGGCTTTTTTAAAACCTTGTCCCTATTGTAACGGGACCGGCAGAGTGTATTCTGAAGCTTCGGTAATTGCAAAAATAGAGAAGGAACTGGAGAGATTGTTCCAGGCAAATAAAGCCTGGGGTGCGGTGGTCACAGTCCATCCCAGCGTTGCCCACGCATGGTTGTCGGAAGATAAGAATGGTCTGGAGCAGCTGGAGAGTACTCTTAAAAAGAGAATATGTATTCAATCCGATGAAAGCCTCCATGTGGAGGATAGCCATATACAGCTTCTTCACGGACCGGGTGACCTGGAGAAGGTCGTTCGCTTTTCCTGAGCATTATTCAATGTATAACCCAAAGGGTTTGACAGAGCCCATATGCTGCTGTTGAACCTTTTTTAGTTTTGGGGGAATTTTGAAGAATATTGTGGAGCTTTGTAGTTCTAGTGTCTGGAATAATATTCTTCTATCAAAAAATATTGTGTGCAGAATACTATTTCAATCACTGGTGTTCCAAGGCTAAGAACCTGTAATACTCGCTACAGGTCTCCACCAAAACTCGCTTACGCTCAGACATTGGTTCCGGCTGTCTTCCGCTTCGTTAACAGGTTCTAAGCCTTTTCACAAGGTGATTTCCATAGTATTCTGCACATACACTGGACTCGGATATACTGCTATCAATGAGCACTGTGTGAAGAATATAATGAAAGCCACCATGGATGATTTAAAAAATCGTCCGGTTATTTGTTGCATTCGTATAAAAAATTGCATAGAAAAATAGCAAATTGGCAATTTTTATATTGAGTTATTGATTTTGTAAATCACCGGGTGTAAACTAAAAATAGCATATGCTTTAAATTTTGACAAATGAAAGAGTTTTTATGTAAATAATTAGGGAAATGCCAGGGAAGGTGTAGTTTAGATATGATCCAATCAAAAACTGTAACCCAGTACTTATCCCAATATTTCGGTTTTGAGTCCTTTCGGCCGGGGCAGCAGCAGGTTATTGAGAGCATACTGCAGGGGAATCAAACCGTTGCCATTTTCCCTACTGGAAGCGGTAAATCTCTGTGTTATCAGCTTCCGGCCCTTATTTTCCCGGGAATTACTATTGTGATATCACCCCTCATTTCCCTTATGAAAGATCAGGTGGATCAGCTGAGCGAACGGGGTATCCCCTGTACCTTTATCAGCAGCATTATATCTGAAAAAGAGATCAACAACAGGATTCAGAAAATGAAGCAGGGGAAATACAAAATCGTATATATAGCACCTGAACGTTTTTATTCCGAACAGTTTATTGATGCCCTTAAGGGGATTAATATATCGTTTATAGCCGTTGACGAGGCTCATTGCATATCGCAGTGGGGACATAACTTTCGGCCGGCTTATTTAAAGATAAAGGACTTTATTGAAAAAACAGGGAATCCTGTAGTAGCTGCATTTACAGCTACTGCCAGCCGGAGGGTGCAGCAGGATATAGTTCGTCTGCTGAATTTAAATAATCATAAAATGTTTGTTGGCAGCTTTGATCGGCCAAACCTTGAGTTCCGGATAGAACGGCCCAGAAATAAGCAGATGTATATATTCAAATATATCAGAAAGAATGCCGGAAAACCGGGAATTATTTATGCGGCAACAAGGAAGCAGGTGGAGGAGCTTTACCAACTCTTATATAATAACGGTATTTCAGTTGGAATGTACCATGCCGGATTAAGCAGTGAAGACAGGAATCTTGTCCAGGAAGCCTTTAGTCAGGGAAAAATATCCGTTATGGTTGCCACCAATGCTTTTGGTATGGGTATAGACAAAAGTGATATACGATATATAATCCATTACAATATGCCAAGATCAATCGAGTACTATTACCAGGAGGTAGGACGGGCAGGGCGTGATGGCAAACTGGCTTCCTGTATACTGCTTTATTCAGAATCAGACTACTATCTTAACCGTTTTTTAATTGGGGGAAATTATCCGCCAATCAAACTGGTACAAAGTGTATATAACAGGGTAATAAGAGCAGGAAGCAGGGGAATCAGGCTGGAAACTCTTTTAAAAAGCTATGCAAATGTCCCCAAACAGCTTATTCACAGTTCGGTTCGCAAGCTGGTTGAATACAATTATGTACAGGTAAGACGGAGAATAGTTTACAGGTTTTTAGCGGGCAGGGAGCTGGAACTTACCCAGGAGGATATAGACAAACATAAAGAAGTGGAATTTGAAAAGCTGGAAAAAATAATGGAATACTGCAAAAACAAAGAATGCCTGCGTTACTATATACTGGACTACTTCAATGAAGTACCTACATTTACCCGCTGCGGTAACTGCAGTGTATGTGGTTCAGCCGCTGATGGTACAAAGAAAAAAATTATAGATGATTTGCTGGCAAATATATTGAATACTTCTTCAGAGGTCGAGGATTCCCGGGAGGCAAAGGAAGCAGATGATATACTTCTCAAAAACCTGAAAATGGTCAGGGAAAAGATCGTCAAAAGAACCGGAATACCTGGCTGCAGGGTCTTTGATGACAATATGCTGGAAGAGATCGCTGCAGTAAAACCGGTAACCAGGAAACAAATGCTGAAAATTGACGGGGTTCAGCACTTTAAAGGTCAACATTATGCTGATGAGTTTCTGGTTGAGATACATCGTTATCTGAGTAAAAAGACCATAGTATAATTAAACTGGAATTTTATATTTCCAGTTTTTTATATGCTTTTTCAGCCAGTGTAAATAAAACTTTAAGACTGAGGAGCGAAAGTATTCCGGCGATAACTCCCAGTATAATATATATCCACCATTCGGAAAGTCCCATATCAAAAAGGAATACGGATAATCCGGCCAGGCAGCCAAGTGATACCATCGTAAGCAGTATGCTGAAAAAACCGTTGAGGTTTTGTTTCACGGCTTCCTGGGGGTTATTCCATTCCAGCTTTGGACGAATCACATCTATGATAAGGTTTAATATATTAAGGAGTAAGTTACCCAATAAACCCAGTATTAAGACTATAAGCAGCCTTAAAAGAGGCAGTTGTAACACAATTGCGACTAAAGCTAAGGTAACCGCAATACCTATAGCGGAAATGGACATTCCGTGCAACAACTTGGCAGCAACCTGATGTTTCGGTGCCACAGGGATCATTTTGGAGATCCAGAATGTCTGTCCTTCACGGGATATAGAGGTGCATGCAACTATGTTGACACTGGCGGTGAATAAAATTAATCCAAAACTGCCAAGAGTAGCGTGAGCAATGAATTGGGGCTGTCTTATCAGGCTTATTGCATCCTGCATTTCTTCACCGCGGGTAAAAACTGGCATGAGCAAAATGAAGGGTACCATGATCATTCCTGCCAGTCCGTTTAAAGCGTATATAGGTGTTCTGATAAAAAGCTTCCATTCCCTCCGGAAAAGGGCGGTTACCGGGCTTGAGGCTCCTTGAGTTTTCCGGTTTATCTGCTCGGGTGAGAGTCGCTTTTTCCTGCTGCTTACCTCCTGACCTGACAGCAATCCCCTGTAGAAAATTTGGTTTCCCAGCCAAAGAAGAAATGCAAAGGCCAGTATGAAAACAATGATTGTCAATCCGAAATAGATAAACCCTTCCAGGCCGGTTTTAGAAAGGCTGTAAGTGCTCCATATTACATGAGGAAATTTTTCCCCAATCATTTCTATAATATCGATACGGGAAGACACCAGATTCTGGACAAACTGACCCGGATCACCATCGGGCATCTTCTGTGTATAATAGTTTACTGTAAGCGATAAGAGTACTCCAAAAAGAGTTCCTATCACAATGAGAAGATCCTTGCTTTTACGAATGTTTACCAGACGCATGAGTATCAGGACAAATACCGAGGCAATAATCAACGGAATGACCGGAGACAAAAGAATTATGAACACACTTTTAAACCAGTATGCAATGCCCGGTTTGATTCCTGTGCCATAAATGATGATAGAGGGAACCAGCAGCGGAAGGAGTATAAGATATTCATTTATCATTATGGTAATAAACTTACAGCCCAGGACCTGGTAAGGTTTTAACGGTAGTGGGACCAGAATATTGATGTCGTTGGAAAAGTAAAAGGCGGATATTATATACATTATTCCGAATACAAATACAGTAAATTGTCCAATGATAAGGGAGACAATAATTACTATTTCAGGGCTGTTGAGAACCAAACCTACCATGTACACGTTTTGAAGGATCATGGTATAAAAAGCGGTTATAGATCCACCGCCAACGATTATGGACAGGAAAATCAATACAGGTTCCCAAAGGCGTTTTCTTTCCTTTGTAAAACGATAACGGAGGGCTGAGATCCCAAAGTTAACATTCAGGCTGATTTTAAGTAAATTGATAAACTGTTTCATTGTTCCGTCAGCTCCAGGAAAATATTTTCCAAAGTTCCGGCATGTTCACCGTGGCGCAGTTCTTCAAGGGTTCCTATGGCAATGAGTTTCCCTTTATGAATTATGCCGATACGGTCGCACAATCTTTCCGCAACTTCTAGGATATGGGTTGAAAAGAAAACCGTGTTTCCCCTGTCACAGTGCTCGCGCATAAGCTCCTTGAGCAAGTGGGATGACCTTGGGTCCAGACCCACCATGGGTTCATCCATTATCCAAAGGGCAGGATTGTGAAGCAGCGCGCCGGTAAGCACGATCTTTTGCTTCATTCCGTGGGAATAGCTTTTTATCAGGTCGTTTGCCGCATCCACAAGATCAAACATCTCCAGAAAATAGCTTATTCTTTTCTTTTTCTCATCCGGAGAAACCTCGTAAACATTGGCCATGAAATCGAGATATTCCAGACCTGTCAACCGATCGTATACCTCGGGGGAATCGGGTACATATCCGATACTTCTTTTTGCAGCAATGGGATCCCGTTGGTTGTCATAATCGTTTATGAATATACTGCCCTGATCCGGGTTTAAGAGACCTACCATCATCTTTATTGTAGTAGTTTTTCCAGCTCCATTTGGGCCTAAAAAGCCGAATATCTCACCGGGCTTAACATGAAGGTTAAGGTTATCTACGGCTTTTACCGCGCCCCTGTTGTAGCTTTTAGACAGGTTGGTTATTTTAACCACTGTAACGCCTCCTTAATAAACACTAAAAATATTATATCAGCTGCTTCCTGTGTTTACAATTGCCGAATATACATTTTTCCAGAATAATATGGGTTTAAAGAATATTATGGAAATCACCCTGAACGCCAGTGATTGGAATAGTATTCTGCGCATGCACTGTAATCGTTTATACTGTTACCAATGAGCATTGTATGAAGAATATTATGGAAGCCACCTTGCGGAGAGGCTTAGTGCCTGTTAACGCAGCGGAGGATAAGGCCGAATCACTGTTTGAGCGAAGCGAGTTTGATGAAGGCCCCGGAGCAAGTTTTACAGACTCTTAGCCTCGTAGCACCAGTGGCTGGAATAATATTCTTCATATAACTGGGTTTACGTATACATGTCTGGTTGTTTTTTAGTTTTGTGTATGCTATAATTTGAACAAACCGCAAGATATATCATATAACGATACTAATCAAAAATGATAAAAAAGGATGTTTACAGATGGAACTGGTATTTTGTGGAGGAGCGGGTGAAGTAGGAGCCAGTTGTTATCTCTTGTGCATAGATGGAAAAAAACTGCTTTTGGATTCGGGGATTCGGATGGATTCCATACAGGATAAGCTTCCCGATTTTCGTATTATCCAGGAAAAAGGCGGACTGGATGCTATATTTATCAGTCATGCGCACCTGGATCACACCGGTGCTCTACCGCTGATCAGCAGAGAGTATCCAAATGCCCCTATATATATGACTCATGCTACTAAGGATCTGGTACGTGTGCTGCTTTATGACAGTCTAAAAATCATGGACCAGCAGGAAGGGGAGATTCCCATATATGCTGAGGTTCATGTGAGACACATGATGAACCGGATCCTTTGCTTTTCTCCCGAATATACCATGCAACCTTTTAGTGATTCGGATATAAAGGTTACATTTTATCATGCCGGTCATATTGCCGGCGCAAGCTGTGTTTTAATACAGGGAAAGGAAGGCAGTGTATTTTATTCCGGAGACATTTCACTGACAAACCAGTTTACCGTGGGCGGAGCCGTAATACCTAAGCTCAGGCCTGATATAGCTATTATTGAGTCGACCTATGGAGATAAGCTCCATGCCAACCGTCAGATGGAGGAAGAGCGGCTTGTCCGGATGGTCAATGAAGTTATTGGTGAAGGCGGGAAGGTGCTTATACCCGCCTTTGCTCTGGGACGGGCTCAGGAGGTTGTACTTATTTTAAAACGTGCCATGAACAGCGGCAGGCTGCCCAGGTTTAAGGTGTATGTTGACGGGATGGTACGTGAGATCTGCCGGATGTACTGTTTAAATCCCAATTACCTGCGAAGCAACCTTGCAAAAAGAATATGGAGTGATAAAGAGGTTTTTTTCAATGACTGGATACAACCCGTTACAAACCAGAGTATGCGGGAGACTATAATAGAGGATTCGGAACCATGCTGCATTATATCCAGTTCGGGCATGTTGAATGGCGGGCCAAGTCAGTGGTATGCAGAGAAACTGGCAGGGGATCAGAAGAACTTTATAGCTATCACCGGCTATCAGGACGAGGAAGCACCCGGACGGAGGCTGCTGGAACTGCTGGATTCACCTGTTGAGGACAGGGTTATACAGCTTGGGGACAGGCAGATTCCTGTTAAATGCAGAGTAGAAAACTATGGTTTATCTGCTCATGCCGATAAATTTCAGCTAATCGGATTAGTTCATAGTCTTTCACCCAGGCAGGTGTTTCTGGTTCACGGTCAGCAGGAGACAATGACAAACCTGGGGAAGGACATGCAGTTGGATTATTGGGGTAAGATATACCTGCCGGCCAACGGAGAAAGCTATGACATACAGCTCACAAAGCGGCGGAAACAGTTGGCAAGGATGCCGGTACCTTCATTGAGGAAGGGGTACTTCCCCGAGGGTGCGGACATGGAAGAGTTGTGGCGGCATATACTGAAGCACGAGGACAGAAGACGGCCTTATTCAGCTGAAGAGCTGTTTGCAATATGGTACGGTAAGCAAACGCCCGTACCCCGGCAGATCAGCCGGATGACGGAACTGATCCTGGAATCAGACTATTTTGAGCCGGATAACCGGCGTCCCTTCCTGTATTATCCTCTGTCCCAACAGGAAGTGGAACAGCGCCGGAAAGAGTCAGAAGGACCTATGGAGGTTAACCGGATGTTTGCATTGCTGGAGGAATTCTTTCCTCCCGAAACCGGTCTGTATAAAAAAGGAGCAAGACATGATGAAAAAATAGCTTTACTGTATTTTAATTTTCCAAAGACTGCGTATAAAACCTATGAGCAACGGTTGCGCGAATTTGAAGCTGTAACCGGTTGGAAAACAGAGATTAACCAGGAATGTAATTTGGAGGCAGCAGAGGATCTGCTTTTAAGCCTTCTGCCCCCGGGTACATACCTGTCGGGTAAGTTGTCGTATTACCGTTTGAAAGGATATTTCAAGGTCAGTATAGAGGGAGACGCGGATTATGAAAGTATAAAGCAGCGTTTTCTTGAAGTTACCGGCCTTGAACTTTTCATCAATGATGAACTGCAAGGAGAACCCGCAGGACCTGTATCGGCGCAGCCGGGACAGATGGAGCAGAACAAGGTTTTCATGCTTTTAGACGAGGTTTTTGCCGATAAACCCCACAGATTATATAAGAAGGGGCTTAAAAGAGATGGTACAGGTTCATATGTGGAGCTGTCCTTTATATCACCGGAGATAGGGGCACAGTACAGTGACGTGATTAAACAGCTGGAAGAAAAAACAGGATGGACAATGAGGATAAACCCAAATCCCAACCAGAATGAGATAATAAAGCTGGCAAGACGATTGATGGAGGGAAACGGTCTTAGGTTAAAAAGAAACCCTGGCTTTTATCAGACGGAAAAGGTGGTTCGGGTTACGCCTGCAGGAGAATGGGAGCAGGAGATTTTTGAAAAGTTACGTGATGAATTTATAAGGCGTACCGGCTATAGCTTGCTCAATGATTAGGATGGATGTTATAATTAATAAATGACTGGAATCTGCCAGTCGTATTCTTTGTTTTTTAGTATGAAAGACATATAAATCAGTACGACAATATTTGGAATTGGAGGATACAAAATGAAGGTTAGGAAAGCTATCATTCCTGCAGCCGGGCTGGGGACCAGGTTTCTGCCGGCTACCAAGGCACAGCCCAAGGAGATGCTGCCTATTGTGGACAAGCCCACCATACAGTATATTATTGAGGAAGCTATTGATTCCGGTATTGAAGAGTTTCTGATTGTTACAGGAAGAAATAAAAGATCAATAGAAGATCATTTTGACCGTTCCTTAGAGCTGGAAGAAGCTTTGCGAAAAAGCAATAACGAGGATTTGCTCAAGCTTGTTGATGATATTTCCAACATGGTGGATATTCATTACATAAGACAAAAAGAACCCAAAGGGCTGGGACATGCAATCTATTGTGCACGTTCGTTTATCGGAGATGAACCGTTTGCTGTTTTGCTGGGTGATGATATTGTTTATTCCAAAACTCCCTGTCTGAAACAGATTATAGAGGTTTATAATGAATACAAAACCACCGTTTTAGGATGTCAGCATGTACCCCGGGAGGATGTTAACAAATACGGTATTGTTAACGGGATAGAGATTGAAGACAAGGTATATAAAGTAAAAGAACTGGTTGAAAAACCCGATGTTGACAAAGCTCCCTCCACACTGGCAATACTGGGGCGATATATTATTACTCCCAGAATATTTTATCATCTTGCCCATACCAAGCCCGGGATTGGAGGGGAGATACAGCTGACAGATGCATTGCAATCCCTGGTTTCGGAAGAAGCTATATACGCTTATGATTTTGAAGGGAAAAGGTACGATGTAGGCAACAAGCTGGGCTATCTTCAGGCAACCGTTGAGTTTGCCATGAGGAGGGACGATCTCAAGGATGAGTTTGGTGAATATTTGAAAGACTTTGTAAAGGATAATTTGCTGGATTAGCATAATACGCTTGTATGGCATATGTTAATAATAAAATCTGATTGTATGATAGACAATAATAGCAGTGCATGTTCTATGTATTCTGGACAAGGAGGAATTCTGTGTGGATTATAGAGAAAGATACAGGCGGTGGATGGAAAGCCCCGTCATAGATAAAGCTACAAAAGATGAACTGGCTGCAATAGCGCACGATGAAAAGGAACTTGAAAACCGGTTTTTTAAGGATTTGGAATTTGGAACCGGCGGACTCCGTGGGATTATCGGGGCTGGTTCCAACAGGATGAATAAGTATACGGTAGGAAGAGCCACGCAAGGCCTGGCAAACTACATAATAAAACACGGCCGGGAAGCTATGGACAGAGGTGTGGTTATTGCCTATGATACAAGAAGGATGTCAAAGGAGTTTGCCCTGGAGACTGCTCTTGTACTGAACGCCAACGGAATAAAGGTATATCTTTATAATGAAATGCAGCCGACACCTGTTCTGTCATTCAGCGTCAGGGAGCTTGGTGCTATCGCCGGAATCGTTATAACCGCCAGCCATAACCCTCCGGCGTATAACGGCTACAAAGTTTACTGGGAGGATGGCGGGCAGATCCCGCCTCAACGCTCTGAAGAGATAATCAAAGAAGTATACGCTGTAAAAGGGTTTGAAGAAGTAAAGACCATCAGCAGAGAGCAAGCCGAGAACCAGGGACTTTTAAACATGATAGGGCAGGAAGTTGCAGACCGGTTTATTGAACGGGTTAAGTCTTTATCCATTAACAAACAGCTGATTAAAGAGATGGGCAATCAGTTGAAGATTGTGTATACACCGCTTCATGGTACCGGTAACAAGCCTGTCAGACGGGTGCTCAAAGAACTGGGTTTTGGGAATGTTATGGTTGTGCCCGAACAGGAAATGCCGGATCCCGATTTTCCCACTGTGAAGTTTCCCAACCCTGAGGAACCGGAGGCTTTTGATTTAGCCATTGAGATGGGCAGGAAACATCAGGCTGACATAATTATCGGGACTGATCCTGATTGTGACAGGGTAGGTGTCGTTGTCAGGGGTTCTGATGGTGAATATATATTTTTAACGGGTAATCAGACCGGTGCCTTACTGGTTAACTATATTCTGGAGGCTTTGCAGAAACAGGGGAAACTGGCTGCCGACGGTGTTATCATCAAAACCATTGTAACCAGTGAGATGGGGCGGGAGATAGCCAAATCCTATGGTATTGATGTTGTTGACACCTATACAGGATTTAAATTTATAGGGGAAAAGGCAAAGGAATTTGAGGAAACAGGAGACAAAACATTTTTGTTCGGTTACGAAGAAAGTTTTGGATACATGGCGGGCAATTATGTCCGGGATAAAGATGGTGTAACCGCTTCGATGCTGATCTGTGAAATGGCTGCCTATTATAAATCCAGAGGTATGAACCTCTATGACGGCCTTGTTGAACTGTGGCGGAGGTTTGGATATTATCATGACGCCCAGAAATCCGTGATCCTGGAAGGCAAGGAAGGAATGACCAGGATTAAAGAGATTATGGAAGATTTCCGCCATAACCCGCCGGTACAGGTTTGCGGGAAAAAAGTTGTAACCATTCAGGACTATAAAGAGTTAAAAGCATATTATCCTGAAGAAGACAGGAGCTGTTCAATTGATATGCCGGTGCCGTCAGACGTGCTGCGTTATGAACTTGAAGACGGTTCCTGGTTTGCCGTCCGGCCGTCGGGGACTGAACCCAAAATAAAACTGTACTTCTCCATCGTCAGGGAAGACCTCGAAGATGCAAAGGACAGTATGGACAGGTTTGTTAACGAGGTTATGGCCAGAATACTTTAGAGAGGTGTGATTGTTTGAAAAATATTGATACGTTCCTGTTTGATCTTGACGGAACGCTTCTGCCTATGGACATTGATGAGTTTATCGGACTTTATTTTAATGAAATAGGCAGGGAGTTAAAAGATCTGATGGAACCCAAAACCCTGGTCAAATATATATGGTCGGCCACTGAGGATATGATTAGAAATACTGAACAACGCACCAATGAAGAGGTTTTTATGGACAGCTTTGCAAGATTTGTAGGAGAGAACAAGCTTGATCTATACAGGGAGCGGTTTGACAAATTTTATGACACCGCTTTCCTGAAAACAAAAAAATGCATCGGCAGCACTCCGTATATGAAAGAAAGCGTGTATATCCTCAAAGATAAAGGGTATCAGGTAGCGGTTGCTACCAATCCTCTTTTCCCCAGAAAAGCCATCCTGCACAGAATCAGATGGGCGGGATTTGAGCCGGAAGATTTTATATACATTTCCTGTTATGAAAAGAATTGCTACTGCAAACCTCATAAAAAATTCTATGAAGAGGTTCTGGAGGATATAGGGAAGAAGCCGGAACAGTGCATGATGGTCGGAAATGATGTACAGGAGGATTTGGTTGCGGGTTGTTTGGGAATAAAGACATATCTGATAACCGATTATCTGATTCACAGGACCGATGAGCCTATAAAATGTACATATAAAGGCTCGTATGAGGATTTTTACAATTTCGTTTTGGATTTACCTGAAGTTGAAGCATATGAGGATGTCGAATATACCAAAAGAAGCCTGCCTGCCTGGTAAGGCTTCTTTTTCTTATATATTGCTATGTGGCAGTTTAAAACCAATATGAAGAAATATTATGGGTGTGATGAATATTATTCCAATCACTGGAGCTCCAAGGTGATTTCCATAATATTCTTCACGCAATGCACATTGGTGTCAGTATAACCGAGTATAGTGTATTTGCAGAATACTATTCCAATCACTGATGTTCCAAGGCTAAGAACCTGTAGAACTCGCTCCAGGCCTCCACCAAAACTCACTTACGCTCAGACATTGGTTCCGGCTGTCTTCCGCTTCGTTAACAGGTTCTAAGCCTTTTCACAAGGTGATTTCCATAGTATTCTGCACACAACGCTCATTGATGGAAGAATAGTATTCAAGCCGCTGGAGCTCTAAAGCTAAGAATCTGCAAAACTTGCTACGGGCAATTATCAAACTTGTTTTACTTTAACAATTGTTCAGTCTATCCCTCCGCTGTGCAACAGTTTCTAAGCTTTTCCGCAAGGCGGCTTCCATAATTCTTAAAAACAGTAACAGTTGTACGCCGCTCGAAATTATGATAAAATCGCATTGGAATAAGCAGAAACTTTGTCTATTTTATTGTTATGGGAGGAAAATATGTGGTAAAAATCAGGGTACCTGCAACTGCCGCAAATATTGGACCTGGATTTGATTGTTTGGGAGTAGCTCTAAATATATACAACCATATAGAAGCTGAGGAATGGGATAACGGCCTGCATATAAACATTTCGGGTGAAAAATGCAGCGATATACCTGTTGACGAGACCAATCTGGTGTATCGTTCCATGAAAAAGGTTTTTGACAGAGCGGGCTTTTCTCCTAAAGGTATAAGACTCAATCAGACAAATGGTATTCCTGTTACCCGCGGTCTTGGCAGCAGTGCAGCCTGTATTGTGGGTGGCATGGTTGCTGCAAATGCTCTGGCCGGATTCCCTTTCGATATGGATGAACTTATGAAGATGGCTGTAAAAGAAGATGGGCATCCTGACAATGTCGTTCCGGCTATGATAGGAGGAATGACGGCTGCCTGTATAGAGGGCGACGAGGTTTTATATGTAAGGATGCAGCCTCCTGAAGCGATTAAATTTGCTGTTATGATTCCCGATGTAAAGCTTAGGACTGCGAAGGCGAGGGAGGTTATCCCCCGGGTCATACCGCTGGAGGATGCGGTGTTTAACATTAGCCGTACTGCTGTTCTTGTTTCTTCTTTTATGACAGGAAAAATAGAGAATCTTATGGCCGCGACCCAGGATCGGCTTCATCAGCCATATAGAAAGGATCTTATTCCCCACTGGGATGCAATATACTCTTTTGCACGGGAATTAGGTGCTAAAGGAGTTTTTTTAAGCGGGGCGGGACCTACAATTATTGCATTATTGGATAAGGATTATTCCGATTTTGCCCGACACATGAAGGAATTTGTTTCATCCTTTGAAGAGAGCTGGGAGGTCAGGATTGCGGAATTTTGTCATCATGGTGTGGAAACGTACATATAAGTTTTGTCCGGATGTATAGATTTTTTGCGTACCGGTAAAGACCCTATAACAGATAAGGAGTTATTGTAATGGAAAGTCTGAAAGAGTTAATAGAGGAGCGATTGAAACGACAGGGATATAAGCTTACCAAACAGCGGGAAGCAATTTTGGAAGTACTTGAAGATCTTAAAGAGCATGTAACAACTGCACAGCATATTTATGAGAAAGTTTTGGAAAAAATCCCCGGTATCAATTTTTCTACAGTATACAGGAATCTGGATGTATTTGTTCAGGAGGGTATTGTACGGAAAACAATGTTTGGCCAGGATGCCTCTTACTATGAACTGGTTGTAAATGAGATCCACCATCACCACATGATTTGTAAGGGATGCGGCAAAATACGGTGTATACATTACTGTCCCATTGAAGATATACCCCGGGAAGACGGTTTTATGCCTGTTGAACATAGGCTGGAAATATACGGTTTTTGCAGGGAATGTTTGGATTGCAAAAGCTATTAGTAATTGAAAGGGGGAGAGATCGGGAGTGAGTATATGGTTTATTGAGGATGAGACGCCAGGATACAAGCTCCAATGGAAAGTTAACAGGATTCTGTATCAAAAACAAACCAAATACCAGTATTTGGAAGTAATAGAATTGGAGGACTTCGGGCGTTGCCTGATTCTGGACGGCGCAATTCAAATTACCGAAAAGGACGAATTTATCTATAACGAGATGATCTCTCACATACCTATGGTTACCCATCCTAATCCCAGAAAAGTGTTAATAATAGGCGGAGGCGATGGAGGAGCCGCACGGGAGGTACTTAAGTATAAAGAAGTAGAAGAGGTTCAGCTGATTGAGATCGATGAAGAGGTTATTAATGCCATACGGGAGTTCTTCCCGCAGTTGGCCGGTGTATTTGATGACCGGCGCTTTAAGCTGATAGTGGATGACGGAATAGAGTTTGTTAAATCAAAACAGGATGAGTATGATATCATAATAGTAGATTCCTCGGATCCCGTGGGACCGGCTGTAAATTTGTTTGAATATCCCTTTTACAATGATTGTCTGAAAGCTTTAAAACAGGATGGTATATTGAACATTCAGTCTGAATCACCATTTTTTAATCAGGATATCATTCAGAAAGTAACGAAGATATTGAAAGGACTATTTAAACATGTAGATACATATTTGGCCTGTATTCCAACCTATCCAAGCGGTTTATGGAGCTTCACCATGGCTTCCAAAGAATACCGGTATTCGGATGCAGGGCTGGAAAGGGCAAATGCAGTGGATACCCGTTATTTTACACCGGATATATTCCGGTCCTGTTTTACACTGCCAAAGTTTGTGAAAGATATTCTATGTGAATAATGATTTGGATAATGCACATAACAACGCTTGTATTATTTAGCTAAAACAGGTGATTTCAGTGCATAGAGGACACAGGGAAAGGGTAAAAAACAGGTTTTTGAAAGAAGGTCTTGATAGCTTTGAGGATCATCAGATTTTAGAACTCTTATTGTTTTACTCAATACCAAGGAAGGATACCAATGAGCTTGCCCATACATTGATTAAAAAATACGGTTCGCTGTCGGCTGTGTTTGAAGCCGATGTTGCCGATTTGATGTCAACCCCCGGAATCGGGAAGAATTCAGCGATTTTACTAAACCTTATACCATCTCTGGCACGGATTTATTTTAAGGATAAATGGGGTCATAAACCCAAGCTGAACAGTACAGCGAAAGCGGGGGAATACCTTGTTTCCCTGTTTTCCGGAAGGTTGTATGAGGTTTTCTACGTAATATGCCTTGATGCTCAGAACCGGGTTAATCATGCATGTCTGGTACATGAAGGGACTATCGATCAGGCACCTATATATCCCAGAGTGATAGTAGAGGCTGTCTTACGCCACCAGGCACATAGTGTTATACTGGCTCATAATCATCCGGGGGGTACCCTGGAACCTTCTCAGGCGGATATTAATGTGACGCGTAGGATTGCCGCCGCTCTGGATACCATATCCGTCAGAGTGCTGGATCATATTATTGTTGCAGACGGGAAATACTTCAGCTTTGCCGATCATGGGATTATAGATAACTGATGAAGTGTTATTTCTTATTTAGATTGATTAATAATAAGGAAGGGGAAGGGAATTGAGTATACTGATTAAAAACGGCAGGATTCTTACCATGGCTCAGAAGAACTACGAGCGGGGGGACATATTGATCGAAGGGGGCAAAATAAAAAAGATAGCTGAGGAGATACCCTCCCCTGAAGGCGCGGAGATTATTGATGCCGAGGGAATGTGGGTTATGCCGGGTATAGTGGATGCCCACTGCCATATTGGGATGTGGGAGGATGGCGTCGGTTTTGAAGGAGCTGATGGTAACGAAGAGACAGATCCGGTGACTCCGCACCTTCGTGCAATTGATGGAATAAATCCCGAGGACACCAGCTTCCGGGAGGCCAGGGAGCATGGTATCACCACTGTTGTAACCGGTCCCGGAAGTGCTAACGTGGTGGGAGGACAGTTTGCTGCCCTTAAAACCTACGGGCGCAGAGTGGATGATATGATAATAAAGGCACCTTTGGCTGTGAAGGTGGCACTGGGAGAAAACCCGAAACGTGTATACAGCGAGCAGAAAAAATCGCCATCCACCAGAATGGCAACGGCTGCAATATTGAGAGAGACTCTGATTCAGGCTCAGGAGTATAAGCGCAAACTGGAGTTGGGAAAAGAGGATCCCGACAAAATGCCGGAAAGAGATTTAGGAATGGAGGTACTGGTAAAGGTACTGGATCGGGAGCTTCCGTTGAAAGTCCATGCTCATCGGGCTGATGACATATTAACGGCTATAAGGATTGCCAAAGAGTTCAATGTTGATATAACTATTGATCACTGTACCGAAGGCCATAAAATTACAGATTTCTTGCTGGAGGACAATGCCAGGATTATTGTGGGCCCGTTGTTAACCGAACGGAGCAAAGTAGAGCTTAAGAATCTCAGCTTTAAAGCGCCTGCCATTCTGTCAAAGGCAGGGCTTAAGGTAGCTATTATGTCGGATCACCCCGTTATTCCTATTCAATACCTTCCTGTATGTGCATCCCTTGCGGTCAGGGAAGGTATGGATGAGATGGAAGCTTTAAAGGCTATAACCATTAATGCCGCATGGGTCAGCGGGTTGGATGACAGGGTTGGCAGCCTTGAGGAAGGAAAAGATGCTGACGTTGTTATCTTTGACGGTCATCCATTGGATGTAAGGTCCAGGACCCGGATGGTTTTTATTGATGGCAAGCTGGTGTTCGAGAGAGAGTAGAATGTAGAGGTAATATGTATTGTTCCCGGTAATACTTAAAAAGCAGGCATTAAAAGTCGCCGGTAAAACATATTTGTTTTTAAAATTATATTAATATGGAGGTATACATATGTTGAGAGTTGCCATGCTAAGCCGTTGGCACGTACATGCCACGGGGTATGCCAATGAATTAGGATCAATGCCGAATGTAGCCATAACAGCGGTATGGGATGAGGAAAAGGACAGGGGACAGCAGTGGGCTGACGAACTGGGTGTGGATTTTGAATCAGACCTTGATACTCTCCTTGCAAGAGAGGATGTAGACGCAGTGTGCGTTAATGCACCTACAAACATGCATACCGAGATTATGATCAAGGCTGCCGAGGCGGGTAAGCATATATTCACCGAAAAGGTTATGGCTATCACAACCGTGGAAGCGGAAAAAATTGCTGAAGCTGTAAAAAAAGCTGGTGTAAAGTTCTGCATATCCTTCCCATTCAGGACACATCCTGCCAACTTATTTGCCAAAAAAGTGGTTGATGAAAAGCTTCTTGGTGATGTCACTCTGGTAAGGGTTCGCAATGCTCACGATGGAGCTTCAAGCAGCTGGCTTCCCGCGCATTTTTATGATCCGGTGCAGTGTGGCGGCGGAGCTATGATGGATCTGGGAGCACATCCCATGTACCTTTGCAGATGGCTGTTAGGTAAACCTTTACGTATAACATCCATGTTTAACAGCTTTACTGACAAACCGGTGGAGGATAATGCTGTAAGCCTTATAGAGTTTGAAAACAATGTGATAGCTGTTTCAGAGACAGGTTTTGTGTCCAAAAACAGTCCCTTTTCCCTTGAGGTCTATGGAACCAAGGGGAGCCTGTTAATAGGGGGACCGGACAACAAAGTGAGGATTATTTCCGATGAGCTTTCAGACAAGGTCCAGGGATGGATAACCCCATCCAATCTTCCGAATCCTTTACCCAGTCCAATAGAGCAATGGGTATCTGGTATTCAGCATGGTACCGAAATCCATTTTGGAGTTGAGGATGGGATACATCTGACCGAGCTAATGGAGGCTGCCTACATATCATACAGGGAGAAAAGGATGGTGGACTTCTCCGAGATCAAGCATCTGTAATGATTGAGTTAATTCCGGGCATAGTGATATGTTTCGAACCATGTCCCGGTGTGCAGTATTATACATGAAGTAGTGAGCGGATAATGAATTGTAAACAGATAGATAAACCGGTAATCAGGATCTCCGTGCGTAACATGGTGGAGTTTCTCCTGCGTTCCGGGGACATTAAATCATCAGGATATATTGGCATTCAAGGGCTTCGGCAGGGGGCAAAAATCCATAGGAAGCTTCAGAAGGAGATGGAGGAAGGATATCAGCCTGAAGTAAGGCTGTCCTATGACATATCCTTTGATGATTTTATCCTTACGGTGGATGGTATTGCTGACGGTATAATAACTATTCAGGATGAGGTTATTATTGATGAGATAAAAAGTACTTTTACACCTCTGGAGATGGTGGAACAGCAGTACAATCTGCTCCACTGGGCCCAGGCCAAATGCTATGCCTGGATGTACATGGCACAGGAAGACATACGTGATATTACAGTCAGGCTAACCTATTACAATGTAGACACATATGATATAAAGCAGTTGCAGCAGAACTTTAACTATGAGGAATTGCACGATTTTTTCTTCGATCTTGCATCCCGGTATGCAAGATGGGTCCGATTCTCCCTTGGGCATGTTAAGCAGCGGGACAGGTCGATAAAAGACCTGCCCTTTCCTTTTGCTGAATACAGAAAAGGGCAGAGAGGGCTGGCTGCTGCTGTATATAGAGCTATACGGGATGAAAAGATGTTGTTTGCTCAGGCATCTACAGGAACAGGCAAAACCATATCTGTATTGTTTCCGGCGGTTAAAGCCATGGGAGAATCCATGGGGGATAAAATATTCTATTTAACCGCCAAGGCAGTTGCCAGACAGGTTGTTGAACAGACCATCCGGATTATGATGGATGCGGGGCTTATATATAAGAGCATCACCCTTACTGCCAAGGAGAAGATATGCTTTTGTGAATCAATGGTATGTGATCCGGAAGTATGCGTTTACGCCCGCGGGCATTTTGATCGGGTTAATGATGCTGTTATGGACATTATAGTTAATGAGGATATGATTACCCGGGAGATAGTTGAAAAGTATGCAAAAAAGCACCGGGTATGTCCATTTGAATTTGAGCTGGATGTTTCCCTTTGGGTGGATTGTGTGATATGCGACTACAATTATCTGTTTGACCCCGGCTCGTATTTAAGGCGTTTTTTTGAAAACAGCGGTGACTACATATTTCTGGTTGATGAAGCTCATAATCTGGTGGAAAGAGCCCGCGATATGTATTCTGCAGAGCTTTCAAAAAAAGCATTTATGAAGCAGAGACAGCTGCTCAAGCAGTTGATTCCCGGGGCTTATAAGGAATTCGTCAGGATAAACAGGCTGTTCATCCAGATGCGCAAAAAATTTGAGCGCAAATATGGAATGCTTATAATGGATTTCCCTTCGGAATTGTGCAGGCATGTAGAAAGGTTTGTCCATGCAGTTGACGGTTTTCTGGTTGACAACCGGCAGACAAAAGTCGATGAAGACCTGTTGGAGCTGTTTTTCAGCTGCAGATCATTTTTAGCGGTGAGCAATCTGTATGATGAACGCTATGTAACTTATGTCATACGGGATAATGACGAGGTTAAGCTAAAGCTCTTTTGCCTTGATCCCTCCTATCTTCTCCGGAATGCCTGCAGCAAGGGAAGGGCGGCGATATTCTTCTCCGGAACACTGCAGCCGCTGCATTTTTATAAAGATATGCTGGGTGGAGAAGAGACCGATAGGATCATATGCCTGCCTCCGCCGTTTCCACCCGATAACCTGTGTGTGGCAGTGGCGGGGAACATTTCAACAAAGTATAAGGACAGGCACGACAGCTGTGAACTGCTGGTACGGTATATTAAAAAGGCCGTGGAACATAAGACAGGGAATTATTTGGTGTTCTTTCCTTCCTTCGAGTATATGGAAAATGCATATGAGCTTTATAGATTATTATGGCCGGAGGATCATACTATTGTGCAAACCCCGAATATGGATGATGATGAGCGGAAGGATTTTCTGTCCTGCTTTTGTGAAAATCCTGCCCGTTCATTAATTGCTTTTGCCGTCATGGGAGGTATATTCTCGGAAGGTATAGATCTGGCCGGTGAGCGTTTAGCGGGTGCCATAATTGTTGGGGTTGGGTTGCCCCAGCTGTCACTGGAGCGGGATCTGGTCTTGGAATACTTTAACAGGACTAAGGGGCAGGGGTTTGAATATGCCTATATGTTTCCCGGCATGAACAGGGTACTGCAAGCTGCGGGGAGGGTAATCAGAGGTCAGGATGACAGGGGCTTTGTACTGCTGTTGGATGAGAGGTTTTTGCAAAGGCGCTATCTTAACCTGTTTCCTCTGGAATGGAGATACTACAAAAGAGTTCGTTCCCCGGAGGAGGCGTCAAAGGTTATAGCTAATTTTTGGAATAAATGATAAGCCAAAGCATTAAGCTGGCCGCCAGTTCCTTTATGAGTTACAGCGGATTTGCAAACGGTGGAAATAATTATAATTAACGCAGAAATAGAGGGATTGTATGGAAGTAAGGATTATATTATCACAGGTAGTTGTATTGTTTATAATCATGATATTTGGTTTTATTGCCAGGAAAAGAGATATTATAACCAGGGATATGACCGAAAAGCTGTCGGATATCATACTGCTTCTTACTCAACCGCTTTTAATCATAACTTCATTTAATTTTGATCTGTCAAAGGAGATGCTTCGCAATGCCGGGCTGGTTTTTTTGCTGTCATTGGGGATTCATCTGATTTCCATTGTGTTTAGCTTATTTTTGTTTCCCGGGTATCCTCACAGGATAAAGAGTGTGCTTCAGTATGTTACGGTGTTTTCCAACTGCGGTTTTATGGGTTTCCCGGTACTTCAAAGCATCTTCGGAAGTGTTGGTATCTTTTATGGTTCCATATATATAATTCCGTTTAATATCCTGACACTGTCATACGGTATTATGGTTTTCTCCGGCAAAAGCGACAAGGAGGCTATTAAGAAAATACTTATACATCCCGTCATTATTTCGGTTGCAGTGGGTATGATTTTATTTCTTACACAGATTAAGCTCCCGGCACCCTTGTATAACGCAGCCTCTATGGTAGGATCCATGACTTCGCCTTTGTCCATGTTAATTGTGGGAGCTTTGCTTGCAAATACGCCAATCAGGGAGATGTTCGGAGGTTTCCCGGTTTATTACGGCAGTTTCGTGCGCCTGATTGCTCTGCCTGCGCTGGTTTTTGTAGGGTTGAGATTTTTACCGCTTCCAAAGGAAATTTTGAATATGGCAGTGATATTGACAGCTATGCCGGCTGCTGTCAATACCGTAATATTTGCTGAAAAGTACGGAGGGGATGCCGAGCTGGCATCGAGGTTTGTTGGGATCTCTACCCTTCTTTCCGTCCTGACAATTCCACTGTTCATGCTGATACTCCAATAAGCCGGTATGATAAAGTCAATTAGTTTTGGGAGGTAGACCATGTTTAATGGAAAGGTGGCCGTTGTAACCGGTGGTGCCAGAGGTATCGGAAAGGTAATTTGCGATGAGTTCAAAAAGAGAGGGGCCAATGTGTGCGTTATTGATAAGCTTCCCAACGAATATTTCACAGGTGACATTGCCGATGAACAAACTCTCCGTGCATTTGCCGCCAGGGTTATAGCCGATTATGGTAATATAGACTTCCTTATTAATAACGCATGCCTTTCGCGGGGTGGAATATTTGACTGTTCATATGAGGATTTTAATTACGTTCTGCGTACGGGGGTTGCCGCTCCGTTTATGCTGGCAAAACTGTTTATGAATAACTTCAACAGGGGCGCGGCGATTGTAAACATTTCATCAACCAGGGACAGAATGAGCCAGCCTAACACCGAAAGCTATACTGCTGCCAAAGGCGGAATATCGGCGTTGACCCATGCGCTTGCAGTAAGTCTCGCAGGGAAAGTCAGGGTAAACTCCATAAGCCCCGGCTGGATCGATACACAGGGTACCGAATTTCATGGAGCTGACAGCATGCAACATCCTGCCGGAAGGGTTGGAAATCCTCTTGACATCGCTAATATGGTTATGTTCCTCTGCAGCGACAAAGCCGGCTTCATTACCGGTGAAAATATCACTATAGACGGCGGAATGACAAAGCTGATGATCTATCACGATGATTTTGGATGGACCTTTGATCCCGGCAATTGATGATATAATCATGAACTAAATCTTTACAAATGTTGTCAGAAAAATAACTTGCAAAATCATCGGATTTGAACTATAATTATTTCGAACTGAATATAGACTTTTTATAAGCTATCTTCGGGGCTGGGTGAAATTCCCGACCGGCGGTAAAGCCCGCGACTCCCTCGCGAGAGGGATTGACCCGGTGAAATTCCGGGGCCGACAGTATAGTCTGGATGGGAGAAGATGGCACCAGGTGATCAGCTTTTGATGATTATTAAGCCCCGGGAAGATAGCCCGGGGCTTTTTTAAATTTAATAAAAATCAGTATGATAGGAGGAATTATATCTATGCAGACAGAGCATGCAAAAGGTTTAAAAGCGAACTATACAATCCGGGATATAGCTAAAATCGGGCTGCTTTCAGCTATTGCGTTTGTTTTAATGGCATTTGCCGAGTTTCCCCTTCCGCTGTTTCCGGCTTTCCTAAAGTTCGATATAAGCGATCTGCCGGCTCTTATCGGTGCATTTGCCATGGGGCCAGTAGCAGGTGTAATAATTGAGTTTGTCAAGAACCTGATTCATTTCTTCTTCAGAAGTGAAACCGGGGGAGTTGGGAACCTGGCAAATTTTGTTGTGGGAGTATCTTTTGTATTCCCTGCCGGCCTTGTGTATTCGTTAAACAGAACAAAAAAAGGCGCGCTGATAGGTATGATATTTGGAACTGTGGCCATGGCAATTTTAGCTTCCCTGGCAAACTATTATGTTCTTATTCCCATGTATGCCAGAATATTTTCAATGGAAGCCATACTGGATATGATGTCCAAGGCAAACAAGGCTATTGTTGATGTTAAGACATATGTGTTGTATGCCGTTATACCGTTTAACATATTAAAAGCTGTTGTTATATCCCTCATTACCATGATTATATATAAAAAGGTATCTCCTATTCTGCGTAGGTAAAACCATCCTAAACAGCCATACAAACTTTGTTATTGAAGCGGGGCTTGTTATGCCCCGCTTTTATGGTTATAATATAGAGATGTAATATTTATAAATTTGGGAATGGTGTTTTAAAATGGCAGTATTTATAACGCATTCGGAACAGGAAACGGTAGCACTTGGACAAAGTATTGGGAAATTGCTGGGACCAGGTGCAATTGTACTTATACATGGAGATCTGGGAGCGGGCAAGACGGTGCTGTCCCGCGGGATTAGTCAGGGGCTGGGAGCTGATGAGGCGGTTACAAGCCCGACTTTTACTTTAATGCACCGGTATCAGGGAAGACTTGAGGTGTTTCATTTTGATCTGTACCGGCTGCAGGATCCCGATGAAATACTGGATTTGGGATATGATGAATTGTTTTATGGCGATGGAGTCTCGATTGTGGAATGGCCTGAGCGTCTTGATTATCTGTACCCTGATGAGTGTGTAAGGATTGAAATTGAAATTATTGATTACAAAAATACAAGAAAAATATCCGTTGAAGCGAGAGGGCTTAAATACCGTGAATTGGAGAAAGGATTGGATACTTTATGAAGGTATTAGCTGTGGATACATCCTCCCTGGTGATTTCAGTTGCAGTTGTCCAACCTGAAATACTGATGGCAGAGTATGTGCTGAAGCAGGAAAGGAACCATTCGGAAAAACTGGTTCCGATCATTGAAATGGTAATGGAGGACATCGGGGAGGAGTTAAAAAACATAGATGTTTTTGCCGTAGCCCACGGGCCGGGATCATTTACCGGGCTTCGTATTGGTGTATCAGCGGTAAAGGCCCTTGCCCAGGCGTTTAACCGGCCGGTGGCAGGTGTGTCAACCCTGGACGGGCTGGCTTTCAATATGGCGTTTGCAGAAGGGCTGATATGTCCCATATTGGATGCAAGAAGGCAGCAGGTATATACATCGATCTACAGGTGGAGTGGTGATAAGTTAACGCGATTGGAGGAATATATGGCCGTTTCCGTTAAGGATTTAATTGGCCTTCTGAATAAATGGGGAGAACCGGTTAGTTTCTGCGGAGACGGAACCCTGGTATACCGGGAAATCATTGAGAAGGATATGGGAAACCGGGCGATGTTTGCCCCGCCTACCCATGCTCTGCAGCGTGCTTCATCCATCGCATGGCTTGCTCTTGAAAAGGCTTTGGCAGGTCAGGTGCAGAGATATTGGGAGTTAAAACCGTTTTACCTCCGCAAGTCCCAGGCAGAGCAAAAGTTTGGGAGCTTTGATGACGGTGAGGAGGTCGGCAACTGATGAACGGATATTCTATAAGGCCCGTTACTCCTGAAGATGTTGATGGAGTATGGAGCATAGAGAAAATGTGCTTTTCTGTTCCATGGTCCAGAGAGTCTTTAGTATTTGAAATTGAAAGGAACAGATGCGCCCGCTATTTTGTTGCTGAGTATTCGGGGACTATTGTGGGCTATGGTGGTATGTGGCTGGTAATTGATGAAGCTCATATCACAAACATTGCAGTGCATCCGGTTATCAGAAGAAGGGGGATCGGTGAGGCGCTTTTAAGGGCTTTAATGGCCGAAGCCTGCCGGTTGGGAATCAGGAGGATGACATTGGAGGTCAGGGAGTCCAACAAAGCGGCCCAGAATTTGTACAAAAAATTGGGTTTTGTTGCGGAGGGAAAACGTAAAGGCTACTATACTGATAATAACGAGGATGCTATTATTATGTGGAACCCGGATATAAGCAGTGTTCTCAAAGAAAAACAGGGGGATCAAACATATGATTGTTAAGTCCAATGTTTTGGCTTATGTTATTTCAACCACAGCCATTTTTTTATTGATAGTTGTGTTTCTCCTCACCGCAATAGAACTGGTGGCTTTTGATACCCGATTTTATCGTAATGAGTACAGGAAGCTTGACCGCCCCACAGCTATCGGAATCTCCGAAGAAGAGTTGATGGAGGTTACACGGGAGCTTTTAGGGTATATAAAAGGGAAAAGACCGGATTTGAATATAACGGCAACGATAAAGGGCCAGGAAAGACCCGTGTTCAATCAACGGGAAATAGATCATATGATAGACGTCAGGGTGCTGTTTGAAAGAGGGTATATACTGCGAACAATACTGGTTATTGCATTGTTTTTAAGCCTGCTGGTACTGTATTATATAGTTAGAATGAATATATTCCGATATTTGTTCAGAAGCTTTGTTTTTTTGTTCATATTTTTGTTTGTGGTGTTTGGAATTCTGTATATATTGATAAACATGGATTTTACACGGTATTGGGGTTATTTTCACTATATATTTTTTGACAACGATCTATGGCAGCTGGATCCCCGTGCTGACGTTCTGATACAGATGGTTCCGGAGAAATTCTTCTATGATATGGTTGTCAGGATAATGGTTTATTTTATCACCGGAGTGGTGGTAATGGGGGCATTGCTTGGTTATTTATCGGCCAGGCTGTCGGGAGGTAAAAAATACAGGTTGGGATAGGGGTATTTCCTATCCCTTAATACTATTAGGCTTATTAATTTATAACGGGTTTTCCTGTATCTATAGCTGTTTAGGCTTCACTGCTGAAAATTTTGAAGCCGCCGGATAAGAAAAACAGTGCGATAAGTAAGATGAGAATCAACTGTGAGTCATCATCATGATGGAAAAAACCTCCGCCGCCGCTGAATAGCAGGAATAGCACTATAAGTATAAGTATAGTATTGTCACCGCCAAAAAAGCTTAAAAGATTAGCCACTTGCTATCACTCCTTTTATTTACTCTAGTATCATGTTATGTGGTATCGGTTAAAACGTTACTTAATGGGAGATAAAAATACTATGCAGGAGGATACAATAATGTCATACCTTTGTGAAATGAAGAAAAAGTTGGAAACAATAAAGGAAAAAGACGAGGTTATTATCCTGGCTATTGAGACTTCATGTGATGAAACTTCTGCTGCAGTTGTAAAAAATGGCCGGATTGTACTCAGCAATAAAATAGCGTCTCAGATTGAGCTTCATAAACATTACGGAGGAGTTGTTCCAGAGATAGCTTCCCGTAAGCACGTTGAAGCTATAAATCCAATTATCGATGAAGCGATGAATGAAGCAGGAATTGGCTTTGATCAGCTGGATGGCATAGGCGTCACCTATGGACCGGGTTTGGTGGGGGCTTTGCTGGTAGGATTATCCACAGCTAAAGCGCTGGCCTATGCTCTCTCGCTGCCATTGGTGGGTGTGGATCATATAGAGGGTCATATAAGCGCCAATTATATTTCACACCCGGATCTTGAACCACCCTTTCTTTGCCTGGTAGTTTCAGGCGGGCATACTCACCTGTTATGGGTAAAGGATTATGGGGATTACGAGGTTATGGGAATGACCCGTGATGATGCTGCCGGAGAGGCATTTGACAAGGTTGCGAGGGTCCTGGGGCTGGCTTATCCAGGCGGTCCTTCCATCGATTTAATAGCTAAAAAAGGGGATGCCCAGGCCATACAGTTTCCAAGGGCTTATATGGATGAAGAACATTTTGATTTCAGTTTCAGCGGACTTAAAACCGCTGTTATAAATTATCTCCATAATCTAAAGCAGCGTAATGAGAGTTACAGAATTGAGGATGTTGCTGCCAGTTTTCAGCAGGCTGTGGTTGATGTATTAGTTAGCAAAACTATTAAAGCAGCATTAAAAATCGGTTTATCCAGGATTGCGATAGCCGGCGGGGTGGCCGCAAATTCAACTTTGAGGCAATGTATGGATAGCCAGGCGCAAAGACATGGCTATGAAATATATTATCCCCAGCTGGTATATTGCACCGATAACGCTGCCATGATAGGCTGTGCCGCGTATTATAACCTTATGCGTGGGAAAATACATGACCTTTCTTTAAATGTGGAACCCAGCTTTTCCACAATCGTTACGAGTTATCCACAGTACTGAATATGTGGTTAAATCGTTTGTGGATAATGTGAAAAAATGTTGAAAACATATGAAATATGAATGAAAAGCTGTTGATAACTCTGTGGATAATGTGAATATGTCAGAATAATCACTATATTATGAACAACAAAATTCATCCTGCAAGCAATAAAATTGATGTATTAATTCCTTTATGAATAATGCCTGCATACCAGGACAATATAAATATGATGGTTTGAAATTATAAAAAAACAGGAGGGTTGCTATGAAGCTTAGAGAAATTATGACCACCCAGGTCGCGACCATAGGGCCCGATAACAATGTACTGGATGCTTCAAAACTGATGCAGGCTCATAATATCGGAGCGCTTCCGGTGTGTCAGCAGGATGGAAAGGTTGTAGGTATTATAACCGATAGGGACATAGTAGTGAGAAATATTGCCAATGAAGGGGATCCAAAAACTACGCCCGTAAAAACCATAATGACCAGGGAGGTTATATCGGCAAGTCCTTCCATGGATGCAGAAGAGGCTTGCGAATTAATGGCGCAGCACAAGATACGCAGGTTGCCGGTTGTTCAGAATGATCGGCTGGTAGGTATGGTTTCAATTGGAGATTTGGCCGTCCGGTACCGCTTTGTTTCCGAAGCCGGTGAAGCATTAAGTGAAATTTCCGAACCTGCCAGACCGGAAAATATGTTGCAGTAGTTGCAGAATAAAGTCATCAGAATCCAAGATAAAAGTTTGAAAACTCCGGAGCACTACAGGTGTTTTCCGGAGTTTTTCGACATAAAAAGACAAATGATTGGATCACTTGACAGTATTTTCTAGTCATATTATAATTATACACGATATGCAAAAATGAATAGTTATTATATTGTTAAGACTATAGATGATGTGAAAAAGGCAAACCAGTTCGAAAGACTGGGACGCAAAGCCACGGGTCTAAAGATCCCAGCTATGGATCTATGACAGCCGGGTTGCCACATTGGATATTAGGTACAATCTCATTTCGTTTCTCTCGTATTTGTATCCTTCCGAGGCGCAATCTGGATTGGCTTTTCTCCCGGTGGTTAACAAAAGCAAGTTGGTCATTGATAGAAGCAACTGGTGAAGCCTGCAAAGAGATATAACACAAACTTATTAGGAGGATATTGCCACGATATGGAGCAGTCAAAATCTATCAGTAAATGCGATAAAGGCTCATTTATTATACAGGATCATGGCTTTTGCTACGGACCCCAGGTTGTTATACTGGTTGGAAAGGATCATAAGGTTAAAGCAGTAAACAGTAATGTACGGAAATATAACCAACTGCTTTTTAGTGGCAATGTAAAAGAAGGTGCTTTTATACAGGACATCATTGCCAGGGAATGCAGAGATACTTTTCTTGAAAAACTTGGTAAAGCTTTAAAAGGACAGGATATCCATTCGAGTATCCGGTTAAAGATGGAAAACGGATATCAACGTTGGTTTGATGTTTACTACAAACCGGTAATGTTGGATGAAAAAACGATAATAGGAGTCTATGTCACCTTCTGGCCCCTATACCAGAATCTACAGAGATTGTGTGAACAGGAAAAATATACTGAGGATTCATATTACGATCTTGCCAGGGCAATTATTCGTACTTATGAATGCAGGGATCCTAATACTGCCGTTCATCAGAAAAGAGTGGCAGCAATGGCAAAGATAATTGGCCGGCGTATGGGTTTTGATAAAGACAGACTGATTTCGCTGTACCTCGGAGGTTTGCTTCATGATATTGGAAAACTCAAGGTTCCGACAGATATACTTGCAAAACCTTCTTCATTAACCCCACTGGAATTCGAACTGATAAAGGAACATCCTGTAATCGGATACAATGTTATAAAAGATACCATGCTGCCCAAACTTGTGGGGGAAATTGTATATTGTCATCATGAAAGGCTTGACGGTTCAGGATATCCCGATGGTGTATCGGGGGATAATATATGTCAGGAAGTTAAGATCGTTACCGTATGCGATGTGGTTGACGCTATGTTCTCTTTCCGTCCTTACAGACCGGCCAGAACAAAGGACGAAGTGATGGAGGAGCTTAATGAAGGAAGAGATATAAAATATGACACACAGGTTGTGGACGCAATGCTGGAACTTTTAACAGAGAATGTCAGTTTTCATGATTTGCGCGAGACGTTATTTAGTTCGTAAAAAACAAAATTCGACATTTTCTTATTTCTCCTGTTTATTTTCGATATAATGTGGCATACTAGGTGTAGACAGGAGGTGAATTTTTATGATGCATCAAAGTCAGAACACTGGCAGAAGAAACAGAACTCTGGTTCCCGAGGCCCGACAGGCTTTGGATCATATGAAATTTGAGATAGCTAATCAGTTAGGAGTTAATCTTCAGCAGGGTTATAACGGAAATTTATCAGCAAGGGATGCCGGCAGAATTGGGGGCAATATGGTTAAAAGGTTAATTGAACAGCAGCAAAGACAAATGTCCGGTCAATAATAAAATATAAAGTAAAAAGCAGGGTCTCTTAAAACCCTGCTTTTTACTTTATATTTTTATACCCTTGCTTTTTTCTCCCTTTCACGGAATAGAAAGCTAATGCAATAAGCGCCTGCTATTCCGACGATTGTGTATATTATTCTACTTAATAGTGCATCCTGGCCACCAAACAACGTTGCTACCAAATCGAACTGGAAAAGCCCTACCAGCAGCCAGTTCAGAGCGCCGATTATTACTAAAATAAGGGATAGGCGGTCCATTCCATCAACTCCTCTTATTAAATTTCTCTAATAATATTCCCATAAATACCAGATTTTATAATACAATTTTTTTATTTTTATTAACATTTTTAATTTTAGAAAAAATATACTGTACTTTCATGTTGTCGGATCTGGTCAGGGTAGTAAAGTCTCCTATGAGAATCAGCCTCTTTTTTGCCCGGGAAAGTGCAACATTTATTCTCCGGTAATCTCTTAAGAATCCGGTGCGGGTATATGTCCCGGAAAGATTATAATTGCTTCGAACCCAGTTTATGATAACATTTTCCTGTTCTCTGCCCTGGAAGGAGTCGATGGTATATATATTCTGCTCAATAAAATTATCAAGGTGAGAACTAATATCACCGAAGTATTTTGCGTTTTCCTGGAACAGTTCCTTTAATTTTTCGGTTTGTGCTTTATAGGGTGTTATGATACATATATCTTCAAGAACTTCACCCTTTTCAAGAAGCTCAATAACTTTTTTGACGGATAGCATGGCTTCACTGATATTGTAGTATGTTGAGTTTTCTTCGGTCTCTGACCTGGTTTGGGGATCGAGAAACTCCGAGGTATCAATTATTTCAATCGGGTTCTGGGGGAAGAGAACGTTTCTCTTTTGCTTAGGCACCTTGTAGTATGACGAATCGGTATTGGGGTACAGTTTTCCATCATAAATCAGGTCAGATATAAATGATACCATATTGGGATTCTCGGTCCTATAGTTAATATCCAGAAACACGCTGTTAAACCGGTTCCGATCGGTTATCAGTTTTTCGAAAAGGCTTTTTTGAAGTTCCTCACTGGTATACAGATCAATTAAAGGATCATACTCCAGCAGCACTTCATTTGGGATAGGGAACGGAGGAATCTGCAGATGGTCCCCTATTATAACGCATTTATTAGCAAAGCCTAAACTGAACAGTGTTTCCGGGATATTCATCTGTGAGCCTTCATCTATTATGACTATATCATAGTTTTCTACTTCCATATTTCTGTCCAGATAAAAACCAAGGGGCGTACCCAGAACTATTTTGTTTTTTCCTCCCAGCATGTACATATAAGCCGGATTGGAAGTGGAAACCGCTGGCGCATAGGGCAGATCAGATTTAAACTCTATATTGTTCCCGGTACGCAGGACCCGTACTTTATCCTGGATCAGTTTCTCCAGTATATTATCCACGGCCACATTGGTCTTTGCCAATATAAGTACGTTTTTACCCTTATAATAATACTGCAGGGCAATTTCCTTGATTAAGGTAGTTTTACCTGTGCCGGGAGGTCCCTGCACTATTCCCAGAACATTATTTATACCGTCCAAAGTGCATGCCAGGGCTACGGCTTGTTTTTGAGCTTCATTGGATAAAAGGTTTTTGTCATAATATTCATCGTCTGGAAGCACATATATATTTTCCTCAGATAAAGGTGCTTCTTTTCTTAACCCCAGTACTACAGACAGCAAAGGGGACAGACTGTCGTCTTCAATATCCTTTATTATTTTTTCAATATAGCTTGCTACTATGGCATCGTTTGAGCTTTTTGTAAAAGATTTAATATTTGCAATTTCATCTTCACTTATATAGCCCAGAGCTTTTAATTCTATAATGTATCCCTGGCCGTTTTTTTGTTCACGGGATTCAATTACCTCGAATTCATCTCCCGAATCTGAGGTGAGAATTTCTCCCGGGAAGGAATCGGTATTCATACGAAAAATGAATGAACCACTGTATTCCACGAGATACTCACATTTAATATCATGGTACTTCCTTACTTTTATATCAAGAATTTTCTTATGATTTTTTAATTCTTCTATTACCTCATCCTTATCTTTAGCGGGCACCAAATCCGGCTTTGCAAACATGATTCTGTTCTGCGGTTCATGATCGGGCTCCTTAATCCCCGCCAATTTATACAGGTCAGATTTAAGCAGCCTGTAGTCGCCGTTTCTTTTCTTCCTGAAACCAAGCCAGTCCCTTGGTACAGCTTTTAGTATCTCGTACAGAAAATCTATATACTGCTTCCGGTTCATAGGTGCCAGGATGGTGACAAGGCCTTTTCTATAGATACCGGCTTTTTTTGCATTGTTTATAAATGTATATTTTCTGCACAGGCTTTTTAAATCATAGTGTTTAAGATATTCATTGATCAACTCCTTAATATTGGCCAGACTGTCAAAGTATTTGCGGTGGGACGTATTGTCGAGGGTAGCCAGTCTGCCGGTTTTGGGGTTAATGTCGATCCTTGGGATACTTAGGCTGTTGAAAATAAACTCGGTAATTTGTTGAGCCGGATCTTTGAGTTTGGCTGCATAGTGATAATACAGCCCGGACAGGGTCTTGTTATTCAGGAATTTTAGTTCCACCGAATCAAATTCCTTTGATCCCATCAGCCTGGGATGGAATATTTCCATCTCAACAGCAGCTCTCATTACGATTTCCCTTTGCACCCTCAAAGGTATGCTCTCCCATCTGCACATGGCACAGCTGGCAATCATATTGATCCAGTCGTTTAATGTTGATTTTTCTATACCTATTGAATCGCATATAAACTGGACAACCGGAATATCATCCGAAGGCACCCTAAGGCTGTAGTATGAATAAAGGCCTGACAATGTTTTCCCGTTAAGGCATTCAAACCTTGTGGAGCAAAAATCCCTGTATCCCATTAGCCTGGGGTTCTTCAGATCCAGCTCCTTTGCGCACATGAACAGTATTTCACGGCAAATCTCGTTTGGCACAGAACCCCATGTTACTTTGGAATCGTTATTTTCAATAATAGATATCCATTGCTCAATATTCAGATCCGGGATCTCCAGATCATCACACATAAATGTTATGGTATCAACCCCGCTGTCATGGGCCAGGGCACTGTAGTAGGTATACAGGCTGGACAGCGGTTTGCCGTTCAGAAACGCTGAAGGTTTCACCAGTTCCTCCACCTTTAACATCCTGGGGTTGGGTTTGCCTTCTTCTTCGGCTTTCATGCTTAGTATACGGGCTATAAAGTGTTTTGGTACCATCTCCCATTTAAAATGCTTGTAAAATGCTATAAAATGCAGCCATTCCTCAAAAGTAAGCTCAGGTATACCATAAACATCGCATATGAAATCAATGCTTCGGATGCCTCCACGTTCCAATCCATAAAAACGGGAGCCAAAACTGTATAATGACATACCATCCAAAAAATCCAGACCGGTTTTAAGATCGTCAGAAGACATCATTCTGGGGTTGGAATAACCTAGTTGTTCTGCAGCCCGATACAGTATTTTTCTTATAACATTATGTGGGATTACGTCCCAAAAAATGCTGACAGACTTATCGGTTATATAAGTTATCCAATCTTCCTCAGTGATTTCAATATCCAGCATATCGCATATATTCTTTATGACGCTGCCTCGTATATCCTGTGATATATTTTTGAAATAGGTATAGTACCCCGTCAGAGTTTTTCCGTTCAGGAATTTAAACTTTCGGGAAAAATCATTGTTTTTTATGAATAGGGGATGAGAATAACCCAGTTCTTTACATGCCTCCAGCAGTACTTTTCTTTTTGCGTTATCGGGGATATTCTTCCATGAAAAAATGTTGTGGGAAGCTATATATTTGATCCATTCATCCTCCGAAACCTGCGGTATTCCCAGTATATCGCAAATGTTGGTTATTATATGAACCCCTTCTTTTCTGGGGATACTGTTCTTATAGTAAGCATACAGGCCGTTTAACGGCTGGTTGTTTATAAATTTAAAGCGGTGTTTTTCCAGATCTTTTGAAGCTATAAACCGCGGATTGGGAAGATTTAATTCCTGTGCAACCATATACAGTATCTGCCTATGGACATGATCGCTGACACGGCTCCAAAGGAATGAAGGAGGGCGTTTAGTCCTGTTTTTGCGGCTAAGCATTGTTAGGACTTCTTCTATATCATAATATATATCTTTTTCCATATAAACTGTTGCTTCCACTATTGGAACTCTCCTTTCTGCCACCCATAGTTGCAAAGTCATACACGAAAAAGCCATTGAAAGCTATAAATCCCAACTATTATAATTATAAACCATATAAATTCTTTTATATATTGTAAGATTTAATAAAAATAATTGATTTTTTTGTACAATTTAAACGGATTATACTGTTTGACACATATTTTCCGGCCTACTTGACAAACTATACTAAAAGGCATATAATGGCAGCGGAAATGCAAATCATTTGCAATATGGTCAATTTGCTTACCTGTATGGATTATTTTTTATGTGCGGAGGAATAGCTCATGAGTCACATTCATATATCGGATGGGATTGTGCCGCCTGTATGGTGGCTATCAGGATATTTGTTCTGCCTGGCAGCGGTGCTTATAATACTAAAAAGCTATGATTTGGAAAAGGTTAGGTATAAGATACCAAAGATTGCAATGATGGCTGCAGTTATGCTTATTACCATGTCCGTTCCTTTGGGCTTTATACCCTTTCATATGAACTTTGCTGCGTTGGCCGGAATAATACTTGGCCCTGCAATCAGTTTTGTATCCATATTTGTAGTAAATTTTGTTTTAGCTCTTCTGGGACACGGCGGAATTACGGTAGTGGGAATTAATACTGTTTTTATTGGAGCCGAGGCCGTCCTTGGGGGAGTTTTGTTCAGATTACTAAAAAGTAAGTTTGGTACCACCATTTCTGCCGCTATATCTACAGCAGCGGCTCTTTTGTTGTCAACAATCCTGGTATTGTTGTTTCTAAACTCAATTGGAGTGGTAGATATATGGTCGGGGGAAGGACTGCTGCATGCGCACGATGGAGAAGGAAATCATCATCACGGGCATTCATCTTTCCATATTGGCAGCATAGTTTTAACAGGATGGGGCGCCGTGCTGACTGTTGTTCTGGCAGGGATTGTACTGGAAACAGTGATAACAATATTGATTATAAGGTTTTTTCAAAAGATGCAATCTGATCTTGTACAACCTTTATCAGGGAGAAAATAGGCTGTAAGGGGGAGTAGGCATGCATCTGTCGGCTATAGATCAGATGGCCGGTAATGGTAACAGTATTTTTCATCATGCCGGTGTACCCTATAAACTGCTGATGGTACTGGCTTTGCTTATTGGAATTATCGGAGCTGATAATGTCATTCAGCTGGGAATATTGATTGGCGTTGTTATTATAATGTTTATAATAACAAGGGTGCATGCTAAAGAGATTATCCACCTGTTGATTTACCCGGCATTTTTCAGTTCGCTTTTTGCGTTGTTTAAATTCCAGGAGTCATTGGCATCCGGTTTTATTGTTATAATGAAAGGTACGGGAGCTGCACTAACAACTTTATTCCTTCTTTCCACAACACCTTGGATAGAAATATTTGCATTTCTATCAGCTTATTTGCCGGGCCTGCTGGTAGATATTTTTATGTTTACTTACCGTTCTTTTTTTATTTTAATCGATAGCTTGGAGAATTTACTGCGCAGCATAAGGCTCAGGGGAGGATATCATTCTTTTAACCCATTAATGAGCATAAAAAATATGGCTTCCGTGGTGGGACTGGTCATATTGAATTCCTTTGAAATGAGTGAAAGGATGTACAAGATATACCAGTTAAGGGGATACACAGGGGGCATTCCGGTTGTCAGAGATTGGTGGAAGGTTACTTATACGGATGGTATAGTTATTGTCCTTTCACTTTTAATTGTATTTGGGACGGTGATTATGTGGAGACTTTGGTAGAAGTACGATGTATAAAACATATTTATCCTGACAAAACACAGGTTACATTATGCGGTCTTGATTTTGTCGTACACGCAGGTGAGAGGGTAGTGGTTTTAGGACCTAACGGAGCTGGAAAGACCACCCTGCTGGCTCATATATTAGGTTTATTATCACCTGTCGAAGGATCGGTAAATATTATGGGTCTGGAACCCTATAAACATTTTCGTACCATCCGCCGAAATATAGGAGTGGTGTTTCAGAATGTAGATGAACAGATAATCGGACCAACGGTGTTTGACGATATCGCTTTCACGCCGAGAAACGAAAAGATGAAAAGGGATGAAATTCAACGCAAGGTGATGTCTGTAGCAAAAATGGCAGGCATAGAGGGAATATTGGAAAAGATACCGCATTATTTAAGTGGTGGACAGAAAAAAAAGGTTGCTCTTGCAGGGGCTATTGTAATGGATCCCCAGCTTTTGATTTTGGACGAACCCTTTGATGGTTTGGATCCTGTATCAAAAAAAGAAATGATAAAGCTTTTTAACCGGCTGAATCGCGAGAGAAACACCACGTTAATTATTACTACCCATGACGTGAATTTGGTACCTTATATTGCTGATACCGTGTATGTAATTTATGACGGTAAGATAGTCCTGCGCGGAAGTCCAAATGAGGTGTTTGCGCAGAAGGAAACTCTGGAGGCTGCGAATCTGGAACCCCCTGTTCTTGTTGATCTTTTTATGCACTTAAAGGAGAAGGGTTTGGATACAACGGTTCCAATCACCCTGGAGCAGGCAAAAGAACAATTGGATATAATATTGCAACATCAATCAAAAGCTATGAGGTGAGGTATATGACGTTTACAAGTGATTTGCAGGATTTTGCACAAATGCTTTCCTGTGCTGTTGACTTGATGGAAAGGGGAACTTACCACCACGGACAAAAAGTGGCTTATATTGCCAAGGGGATTTATGAGCATTTAATGGCTAAAGAAGCGCCTGCAAATCTTATTATTACATCCTATATTCATGATATCGGTATATCTTCATTTGAGGACAAGGAAAGGGCAAGGCAGTTTTTTGCTAACAAGCAGATACTGCGGAGTCATTGCGTTGACGGTGCTTCTCTGGTTGAAAGTGTTGATATTCTTAAACCCCTTAAACCCATAATACTTCATCACCATACTAACTATTCTGATATTGACAAATATGAAGAGGGAATTCCTATAGAGGCACAGATTATTCATTTGGCCGACAGAGTTGATGTGCTGATAAACCCGGAAAGATATATTCTGGATCAGGTTGATGATATTGTTGATGTTGTGCTTAAATACAGGGGGACGATGTTTAATCCTGAGCTGGTTGATGCTTTTTTGGATTTATCGGTTAAGGAATCATTCTGGCTGGATCTCACCAATGAATACCAGCATGCATATGAGCATATTGTTTTTCCCAGTGTAAATATGAAGATGGATATGGAGGATATTTATCAGTTCTCCTATCTTTGTGCGAAAATCGTTGACCGGAAGAGCCCTTATACAGCCGAGCATTCGCAGCGTATTGCAGGTATTGCCACTGCGTTGGGTGAATTATGTGATATGGATGAGCAGGATGTTTATTTTCTTGAACTGGCAGGATTGCTTCATGATTTAGGAAAACTGGCCGTACCGGAACATATACTGTTGAAAAACGGTAAGCTGAGTGAAGCAGAGTATCGGATAGTAAAACAGCATCCGTACTATACCTATTGTCTGATTGATCGCTTAAAGATAATGAATAAGGTCAGGGATTGGGCTGGTTTTCATCATGAACGCCTGGACGGAAGCGGATATCCCTTCCATCTTAAAGGAGACCAGCTTGATTTGGGAGCCAGGGTAATGGCGGTTGCTGATATTGTTGGTGCTATAACAGAGGATCGGCCATACCGTCCCGGCTTTGAGAAGCGCGAAACCTTGAAAATACTGTGGGAACAGGTGGATAAAAACCTTATAGACGGTGATGTGGTCAGTATTCTGGCCAAACATTTCGATGATGTTATCTATTCGGGTATAAAGAGCAAAGTTGTAGTTTAAATGCAGTTAATTTACTAGGGAGTGTAAATATTTTTGTGTATGGGAGCTTTTGGCTCCTTTCTGGTGTTATTTATTGTCTCACTTTAACCTGGTAACAATATCTTTCACACATTACTATTGTTACCTT
>ERZ773359.213-NODE-213-length-78803-cov-19.992127_pt1 | contig 78803 bp, 65 predicted proteins | sample MGYA00374955_ERZ773359 | MGnify/ENA primary metagenome ERZ773359 (study PRJEB29098, sample SAMN04486028) | biogas fermenter metagenome | study: EMG produced TPA metagenomics assembly of the Biogas fermentation microbial communities from Germany - Plant 4 DNA1... | reverse complement strand
AATCGGTTGCTCCGCTCACCGAAACATATTGGGAAGGCACGGTTGACTGGATTCGCCTCGACCCGATGTGGAAAGAAGGCGACGACGGCAGCGACTCCGGCGGAAATATGGAGTATGGCGAAGAAATCTATATCGACTATATAGCATTCTTCCCCACCAAAGAAGAAGCCGAAGCATATATGAGCCCGGCAGAAAAGGCTGCTGCAGGAGATGTGGCATCCGAACCTGAACAGTCGGTCGAAGAACCCGCAGTAGAAGAAACTGCCGATACTGCTACGGCTGAAGATGTTGCTGAAGATGCAACACCTGCTCCCTATACAGCGGATCTCATCTCATTGACATTTGCCGCAGTTGTATTTGCATCCGGCGTAACTTATGAGCTGACAAAGAATCGCAAAAAGAAAGAAATAAAATAAGATAAAAATAAAAGCAGAGCGCATGAATCGGGCGCTCTGCTTTTTTGTTTGGCATCAGTGGTAAGCAGGAAGCATGATGCGGTTTGTGGTGTTTTCCTTTGTAACATAGTGAGTTTTAACCCCCAGCTCGTCCATCCAGCCGCGGACAATGACTGTTTGCCAGATATGCGTGTCGTAACCTTTGCCCGCGTCATTGTTCCAAAGCCACAGCGGAGTGTCCCAAAGACATGCTTTGGGGGATACAGCCTCGTAAAACTCGCGGGTTACGCCGTTTTGGCCGTGGTGTGCCATCTGCACGAAATCGGCACGAAGGCTGTTTCCGTCTGTTTCGAGCAGTTTATTTCCGGCCTCGACGCCGAGGTCGCCCAAAAACAGTATCTTATCAGAGGCAATCTCCGCCATTATAACAAGCGAGGTGTTGTTTATGAAGTTGTGTGTGATGGAAAAGTCGGGGGAGTAAAGGACAGTGAAGGTAGCCTCACCTACTTTTATGACGTCTCCTTTGTTTATTATGTGTGCCTTGTCGGCAAACCTGGGCAAAAGCGCGTTGAACCTGTCTACAGTATGAGTGGCGGAGGGCTCGTGCTTTTCCACAAGCTCGCGCAGCGGGAATTTGTAGTAAATGTTTCCGACCGAGAACTCTCCGAGCCGATGCTCAAATGCATGGTAAAACGCATCGACATGGTCGTCGTGCGCATGTGTTAAAATCCACGAATCGATATGGATGTCGTCAAACCCCGCGGATTTGCGAATGTTTTGTATATTTGAGAAAAGGTAATCGCAGTCGCAGGCATTTCCGCCGTCAATGACAATTATTTTATTGTCCGCAGTTTCAATTATGTAAGACATCATCTGCGAGTGGCTTTGCGAGGTGAGCTGGTGAAGAACGTTTTTACCGTTCATATTTTCCTGTGCAGCGGCTGTAACTTTCGGCTGCTATCCTTTCGTTAACTTTACAACATATTAATTGGCAGGTAGTAAAGAGCTCAAATGCCACAGTTTAGCTTGGAGTATTAAAATGCAATTGTGTCATCAGACAACAAGGCAAAATATGACAAAAAGCGATCGGAGCATTCGGCAGTACCACTTCGTTCGCTTTGCAGTTGTGGTTTTTCTTTAATCTTATTCTCTTTCTTTCTCTCCGCGCGATTTCCGCAGCTCATAAAGCTCATCAATAAAAGTGTCGGCATCTTTGAATTGACGATAAACACTTGCGAAACGCACATAAGAAACATCGTCAAGGTTGCGCAGCTTATCCATTACCAGGCGGCCGATTTCTTCAGAGTGAAATTCGGTTTTAAGCGTGCTTTTCAGCTCGGTTTCGATTTCTGTGACAATATTGTTGAGTTGTGCCGTGGTAACAGGCCGCTTGTAACAAGCCTTTAGCAGACCGGTCAGTATTTTATTTCGGTCAAAAAGCTCTATGGAACCGTCTTTTTTAATCACCACCAGAGGAGCGGTGTTCCCAAATTCGTAGTTTTCATAGGTGGTAAAGCGTGTTTTGCATTTAAGACATTCACGACGTCGCCGGATCCCCGAATTTGCAGTCGGACGTGAATCGACGACTTTGCTATCCAAATGACCGCAGCTCGGACATTTCATAACCAAAAACTCCTCGTTTTTATAGTGTGTTAATGCACAATGCAATTAATTCCATTATATAATATATCTTCCGTTTTGTAAATACTTATGGAAAAAATTCATATTATAAATTAATATGTCGAGTATCGGTATTGTTTGCAAAAATACATAAAAAGCGTGCGGCAAAAAACCGCACGCTCTCGCACAATATAAGTATTACAGTCCTGCAGCCTGTACCTGACGCCGCATTTCCGCCAAAGCTTCGCGCATTGTTGGCTCGAACTCGCCCTGCACGCGAGCCTCGAGCGACAGACGGCTGTTATAGCCGGCGCGAGCAAGGTTTGTAAAGAAGGCGGGATAATCCGCGCCGTCGCCTTGTGCGGGCATAACGCGGCCTGAGGGGTTTGCGATGTGGGTATGGACGATAAAGTCGCCGAACTCGGCGAATTTTGTCATGTCCTCTCCCTCAACCGCTACATGGAAATAGTCGACCATGACTTTGATGTTGTCTTTACCCGATGCGCGAGCGACTTCTACCGACTGCTCGGTGAGGTTAAGCGTCGGGGACTCGGGCTTTTGCAGACCTTCAAGAGCGGCGACCAGCCCGAACTCTGCGGCAACAGGCGAAATGACCTCCGCGCATATTACCGCAAGCTGCTCATAGACGTTTTTGACGTCATAGCCGCGGTCGGTCGGATAATTGCGCGCGCCTCCGCCGCCGATAACAAGGATCTCGTTGCCCATAAAACGTGTGCGGGAGATAACATCGTAAAACTCCTCGCGCGCACGCTCAAGATCATCGCGCGTCTGCTCGCCGGCGGGATTATACTGGCCCGGGAAGGCATACGCCGACACCTCGCATTTAAGGCCGGTTTCGTCAAGCACCGCAAGATACGCGTCGATTTTGGCTTGGTCTCCTGAGGTAACCGCGCCGTAAGGCTCCCAGAGGTGAGTTTCCACATAGTCGAAACCGAGTTTCTTCAAAATTCTGATCGCATCGGGGTTCATGCCGACGCAAGCGCCGATTCTCATGAAAATTACCTCGCAATCTTTATGTGATATAAGCCATGTAGGCATTTAATACTTGCAGGGGTTGCGCTTACTGTAGCAGCCGGTAGAAAAATATGCGAAAACTTCAGGAGTATGACCATGTCCGTCTGCCGCTTGCGGGAAAATCAGCTTGGCTCGCCGCCGGGGGGATTTGACGCAAGATACTCGGCCTCCTCATACAGCTGGAGCAGTCTTGCCTCAAGCGCCTGCTGCTCCTCGTACAGCTCGGCAAGCCGCACATGGTCGGTTGCAGCTTCGCCGTGCATCTCCTCGCTGATGTCGGTTAGCCGCTCCTCGATTTGCTGTGTTTCCTCGGCATTCAGTTTGAGGCGGCGCTCGTATTTGCGCAGCTCAGACTGCCTTTGCTTTGCCGAAAGATACTCCTCTTTCGAGCGGGAAACAGTTTCGGTGCGGCGCTGATGCTCTGCAGGCGAAAGATGCTTGTCTTTATACTCGCGGTATTCCTCCCAGCCGCCGCGAAAGTCGTATATTGAAAGCGGCTCCGGCACTCCGAAATCGAGTATGCGGGTCGCCAGCTTTTTCATAAAATAACGGTCGTGCGACACGGCGATGATTGTGCCGTCAAAATCCTCAAGCGCGGATTCAAGCGCCTCGCGAGAGTTTATATCAAGATGGTTTGTCGGCTCGTCGAGGATTAAAAGGTTCATTTTCGACAGCATCAGCTTTATCAGCGTGAGCCTTGCACGCTCACCGCCGCTCAAAGACGCGACTCGCTTGCCGACATCATCGCCTTTAAACAGAAACAAAGCGAGCGCAGAGCGAATTTGTGTTTGAGTAAGGTCGGGATAGGTGTCCCACAGCTCGTCCAGTACGGTTTTTGACTCGTCGAGCTGCTGATTTTCCTGGGCATAGTAGCCGACCGTAACATTGCTGCCGTATTCGACCTCGCCCGAGTTTGGCAAATCTATTTTTGCAAGCAGCCGGATAAGTGTAGACTTTCCGCATCCGTTTGGGCCGGTGATAAACACTCTTTCTCGCTTATTTATGGTCAATGTCACATTCACAAACAGGGGCTTGCCCGGATAGCCGTGTGACACCGAGTGCAGGTAAAGCACGTCATATCCGCTTTCACCCGAAGATTGGAATCTCATGCGCACCGATTCGGGCAGAGGGTCGGGGCGCTGTACGCGCTCCATTTTATCGAGCATTTTTTGGCGACTTTCGGCGGCGATAATGTTTCGCTCGCGGCCCCAGCGCCGCTGCTGCTCGATATACGCCTCGATGCGTGCGATTTCGCGCTGTTGGTTTTTATAGTGTTTTTCCTGTTCGGCGCGATCGGCGGCTTTTTTCTCGCGCGAGGCGGTATAGTTGCCGTCATAGATTTTGCCGCGTGTGTTATCTATTTCGAGTATCTTGGTCGCGACGCTGTCAAGAAAATAGCGGTCGTGTGAGATGACAAGTACGGTTTTGCGACAGGACTTGAGATAGTCCTCAAGCCAATACATCGCGTTTGTGTCAAGATGGTTTGTCGGCTCGTCGAGAAGCAGAATGTCGTAATTGCGGAGAAGCAGACAGGCAAGCGCAAGACGCGTTTGCTGCCCGCCCGAAAGCGTCGAAACGGGCAAATCCCAGAACTTCTCGTCAAATCCAAGGCTTGTTAGTATGCCTCTCGCGCGGCCGCGAAACTCAAATCCGCACGCATGCGTGAACCGATCGTGCATTGTCGCGTAGCGCTTTGCAAGCTCGTCCGCTTCTTTGCCGGGCGAGGCGGATTCGATAGCAATGCGCAGCCTCTCAAGCTCGGCCTCCTGTTCGAGCAGGTCGCTGTATGCAGAAAGTGCCGCATCCATCAAAGATTCGTCGGGGTCGAAGTCGGGGATTTGGGAAAGCGATCCGACCGTCAGCCCTTTTGCAACGATTATGCTGCCGGCAGATTCATTCGGAGGAGGCGGGTCGGGCGTGTATTCGCCGACAATAAGCTTGAAAAGCGAAGTTTTGCCCGCTCCGTTTACGCCGATAATGCCGAGCCGCTCGCCTTCGTGGAGTGAAAAAGATATTTTGTCAAGTACTTTTACCGGACCGAAAGAAAGACTTAAATTGTCACAGGAAATAGCATACATAGATATATATATATGTGCAATTGTTACGGCAGTTATTTTGCCTGTAACGCATCAGCTCCGATTGGTAGTGGTTGCTTGGCACATGTTAAACGCGGGCATGCCAGCGGCGCGCCCGCGAAATGCGCCCCACCTGCGTAAAGCGCCGGTGTGCGAAACAATATTAAATCAATTTTCTGAAAGTTTTACCCATACGCGGTTAAGCTCACTCTGCATAAGCAGAAGCGAAATCACATACAGCCCGAAAATCGGTAAAATCAACGCGACGGTCGATATGTCGTTGGGCATGTTAACGCCGGTACGCAGCTGCATATCGTAGATGAGCTTTGAATATTTATAGCACCAATAGATGAGATAGAGGTTACATGTCACAATACAGAGCAACAGCTCGAGACCGGGACTTATCGACTGGTCGCCGGTGAACTGTCTGATCTCGTCGGAAATCTGGTAGATTACAATCCATCCGTAAATTCCACAGGTGATAAAGCTAAGTATCAGCACCATTACCGGATTTCTGATTTTCAGGCTGTATTGCATTTGGGAGTCCTCCGTTTATTTCAAAGATGTCTAATATTGATGTCTAATATGATTAGTCGGTTACTGGAGTTTTTATGTCTTGTTTTAATATAGTCATGCAAACCGCTGCTCAGCTTGCCGGTTTAATATAAGGAAGCTGTATTACTGCTCGGTTTCGTCGCCTTCGTCACAGCAGCATGAGCCGTCGTCGCCCTCATCGCAGCAAGCGTCGGTGTCGTCACAGTCACAGCAGCATGAGCCATCGGCGCTCTCATCGCAGCAAGCATCGTTGTCGTCGCAGTCGCAACAGCAAGTGTCGTTGTCGTCGCAGTCGCAGCAGCACTCATCCTTTTTTTCAGGCTCCGGCTGCTTTGCGCCGCAGCGCGGGCAAAATGTCATGTCAAGTCCGATAACGGCGCGGCAGGAGACGCAGAGGCGCTCGTTTTTCAGCTTTGCCAGGTCGTTTTCATAACTTTCGAGTTCGGCTTTCACCTTGTCAATTTTGTCGACAAGCTCGTCGTAAGAATATGTTTCGGATGCAGCGTTGCCTTTGAGCTCGTCATATTTAAGCCGGCCCAGACTTTCAAACAGATTGTTAAGCCGCGCTTTGCACGTTGAAATTTTATATTTCAGCTTTGCGATGCCGGTGAGTTTACCTGCTTCACGCGCGGTATATTCAGCAGCCTCGGAAACCGTTTTAGAAAAGCTTTCCCAAAAATCCATATCAGGTACCTCCGGTTATAAGAATCGGCATATATTTATATACTCATTATATAGTAATCGTAAAATAATGTCAATACAAAAGGGAAAATATAAGACGGCCTGTTGCCGAATATCCGCTTTTCCCATTGACAAAAATAAATTACAAGGGTATAATATATCTTGACAAATTCCACAAACCGCGCGGCTTTCCGCCTCCCGGTTTGAATACTTATGGTTTGTTCCGGTGCGGTTGTTTCGGCGCGGGTTGGCGGCTTGACCGCCGTAAAGAAACCGCAGGATTCGGCTTTGCCGAAATCTCCAGCTCTTCCCGATGTCCGGGGCGCCACCGTTACAGGGGGAATAATTTTTGCCAGACCGATTGTGGGGTCAGCTTTTACTCCAATTGGTTCTGATCGCCATCAATGCGTTTTTTGCGTCCACGGAAATGGCGGTCGTATCGCTCAATGACAAAAAGGTGAGGAAGCTCGCGGAGGGGGGCGACAAAAAAGCTCTTCGCCTGATGGAACTTGTGGAAAGACCCGACAACTTCCTTTCCACTATTCAGGTCGGAATAACGCTTGCAGGATACCTTGGCAGTGCTTTTGCGGCAGACAACTTTGCCGGTCGCTTGAGCGGATGGCTTGTAGACGATGTCGGTCTTAAACTGCTTAGCCGCGATACGATTAACACCATTGCTATTATCCTGATAACCCTCATACTCTCATTTTTCACACTGGTGCTCGGAGAACTTGTGCCGAAGCGCATTGCCATGAAGCGTGCCGAAGCTGTCGCAAGTGCGGCAGCCGGCATTATACGCTTCACCGCGGCGCTGCTGCGGCCGATAGTTTGGCTGCTTTCCGCAACTTCGAACGGTGTGCTCAGCCTGCTTGGGTTTGACCCTCACGACAACGATGACGAGGTCACCGAAGAGGAAATACGGCTGATGGTCGATGCCGGCGAAGAAAAAGGCGCAATCGAGCCAACCGAAAAAGAGCTTATTGAAAACGTTTTTGAGTTCAACAATCTCACCGCAGCAGACGTTATGACCCACCGTATCAATATGACCGCGCTGTGGATCGAAGACACCGAAGATGACATTGTCGAGACAATAATCGAGAGCGGTTTTTCAAGATTTCCGGTTTATGACAGAGACATCGATGACATAATCGGTATTCTGTCGACGCGCAGATTTTTGCTTAATATGCATTCGGAAGATAAAAAGCCGCTCAATGAGCTGCTTTACCCGCCCTATTTTGTTCCCGAAACCGTTCGTGCCGACACGCTTTTCCGCGATATGCAGCAGAAAAAGATACATATCGCGATCGTGCTCGACGAATACGGCGGAACATCCGGTCTTGTCACGATGGAAGACTTGCTTGAGACGCTTGTCGGCCACATCTACGACGAGTCCGACCCGCAGACATCAGCCGATATTATCGATATGGGCGACGGGGTGCTGCGTGTAAAGGGTTCTGTCGAAATCGAAAGGCTTGAGGAGGCGCTCGGCGAGGATATCATGCTCGAAAGCGAAGACGACGAGGATATTGAAACCGTCGGCGGCCTTGTTTTCAGCCGCATGACCGCGATACCGGACGACGGGCCGAGTGATGAAATCATTATAGTCGGCAACCTCGAGATCACGCTTGAGCTTATCGAAGACCACCGAGTTGCGTGGGCAAAGGTTCGCATCATCGAGGAAGAGACCGAAGAAGAATCGGTCAACAAGGCCGAGAGCGAGAGATTCGACAAGCTTGAAAAGGCCGAAAAGGGCAGCAGATAAGGCGATATGTGCCGGAGCCGAAAGCTCCGGCATTTTTTTCTGCCCCTGCTGCCTTTTGACAAGTTTCCGCATGGCTTGCGTATAAAGCGTAGCCGCTTGGCTTTTAATTTCAGACATTTTTCTGCGTAAAATAAATGCCGGTGTGCAGCTATTTAAACTTTCGCTTGGTATTTTTGAGCATAACTTGATTTTTTGTCTGTCATGATTTATAATAATGACAAACATCAATATAATGTGCCGAATATATTCGGCAAATTACCATAGCGCCAAATGCGAGGAGAAAACCAAATGAAAAAAGCAGATTTCGCAACAGGTGCGGCGGGGGTAGGGCATGAAAGATAAAAGACATACCTCGAAACCCGCCGGCCAAACTATGGAAAACGGCAAATCCGCCGATACCGGCGAAGCTGTCGCAGAAAAATCCACACATCCGCCCGGTGCAAAGCACACATTCAGCAATATTCGCAGAATTTCGGATGCGGTTGTGCTTGGAATATTCATATTTCTTGTGTTTTTGCCGATGACGCTGCTTGCGGCAACCGGGCGTACAAGCTCTCCGCTGTCTTTTGAGGCAATGCCCGAGCTGCCCGAAGCAACGCTGAAAAACTATCTTGACGGCAAGTTGACGAACGGCTTTCAGGAATGGTTTTCAAAAAGCTGGCCGCTTCGTTCAACACTTGTTTTGGCTTATAACCAGTTTGTGTATGATCTGGAGAACATCGGCGCAGCGCCCGACCTCGGCGGCGTTGATGTGCTTGATAATACACCGGCGGAAACAGATGATACAACCGAAGAAGTCCCACAGGGACCGGAGATACTTGAGTTTAACCCGCTTTATGCCGAAATCAACCGCCTGCGCATGGAGCAGGAGATGATAGAGCCCACAGGCTATAAAGGCACCGATCAGGTTATCATAGGCAAGTCGGGATACCTTTATGAAAACGGCTATATAAACGAGTATCTCGGCTATTCAAAGATGTATCGCGAGGTAACCCGCGAGACAATCGACGATCAGGTCAGAAAACTCGAGTATATTCAGGAGAAACTGGCAGAGCGCGGAACGGCTTTCGTGCTGCTTATTACGCCCAGCAAGGCGTCACAGTATCCAGATGCCATACCGGATTGGTATAAAGCCGCAAACACCGCTCCTGAAGATTATGTGCGTCCCTATACAATGCTTATAGAGCGCCTGGCGGACAGCACCGTCAGTTATGTCGACTGTGCCTCTTTGTACAAAGAAATCGGGCTTCAGGACACATTCCCGAAAACGGGCATCCACTGGAACAAGCTCGCGGCTGTCGAGGCGATCAGAGCAGTTTTGGCCAGCTATGAACAGCAAACCGGCAGGCCTGTCCGTCAGCTTGCGATCGAAAAGATTAACAAGTCAAAGAATCCGCCCGGATTCGGTAACCCCGAGCAGGATATATTCGGCCTGGTTTACAGCGTGCGGCCCAATGCAAGGAAAATTGTCGACGATTGGTACTACTGGCCTGAAGTGTATGTCGAAAACCAAGGCGCCGAGCGTATAAGCGTATTTGTTCAAGGCGGCAGTTTTACGCATGATATAAATACATATTTGCCGATGTATAAAATCTCAAAGAAACTGCGCAGTGTCTATTATAACCAGGACGAAAAGCTGTTTGCCGACAATGCAACCGTCGACAAACAGTGGGACAGGTATCTCAGTGACTGTGATCTCGTCATATTCGAGTGCAACGAGCAGTTTGTGCGCGGGTTCGGCGGCAATGCTCCCAGATGGGCACAGGCCGACGTTATAGGCTATGACATCGGGCCTCGGGTATACGAATCGCTTTACAACTATTTGCAGCGCAACAGCTAATAAGGTGACGATATGATATTTTCATCAACACTGTTTTTGTTCATTTTCCTGCCCGTGACTCTGCTGGTATATTACCTTATACCGGCAAAGCATCTTAAAATACGCAACATCGCGCTGCTTTGCGCGTCGCTGATCTTTTATGCGTGGGGCGAGCCGAAAAATATAATATTGATGCTTGCTTCAATCGCCTGCAACTATATCTTCGGCTTGCTGATTGGCAAGTTTGCAGAAAGTTCGGGCAAAAAGAAGCTGGTGCTTGTCGCCTCGGTCGTGTTCAACCTTGGCATGCTCGGATATTTCAAGTATTGGAATCTCTTTACTTTCGGCAAGCTTTGGGAGGTTGCGCTGCCGATAGGTATCAGCTTTTACACCTTCCAGATAATGTCGTATGTTATCGACGTGTATCGCGGAGAGGTTGCCGTTCAGCGCAGCCCGTTTAAGCTCGGGCTTTACATATCGCTCTTCCCACAGCTTATCGCGGGCCCCATCGTGCGCTATGCGGACATTGAAGAGATGCTTTCCTCCCGCACGACCGACCTTAAAGGTTTTGCGATCGGCGTAAGGCGCTTTATAGTCGGTTTTTCCAAAAAGGTGCTTATTGCAAACGTCGTGGCCATTACCACCGACAATATATTCGCCATGGAAACTCGTCCCGCCGCAACGGCGTGGCTGGGTATAATTTGCTATGCGCTGCAGATATATTTCGACTTTTCGGGATACAGCGACATGGCAATCGGTCTTGGCCGCATGTTCGGCTTCGAGTTTCTTGAAAACTTCAACTATCCGTATATCTCGACCTCGGTGCGCGAGTTTTGGCGCAGATGGCATATATCGCTTTCAACCTGGTTCCGTGATTACCTTTACATCCCGCTGGGCGGCAATCGCCGCGGCAAACTGCGCACATATATAAACCTTGTAATCGTTTTTGCCTGCACCGGCTTTTGGCACGGCGCGTCGTGGAGCTTCCTGATTTGGGGTCTTTACCATGGTTTCTTCCTTGTCATAGAGCGCATCGGGTTCGGACGCATACTTGATCGGCTCCCGAGGTTTGTCGGACACATATACACGCTGCTTGTGGTGCTGTTTGGCTGGGTGCTGTTCCGTGCCGACGATATAACCCTCGCTTTGAGATATGCTGGCGATATGCTAAACTTCGCCGACTTCGGTCTGGCACATGCCATATCACAGCTTGACAATCTCAAAGTAATAACGATAATAGCAGGCTTTATCGCAAGCATGCCGATACTCGCCTTTGTGAAAAAGCAGCTTGAAAAGCGCGGCGAGCAGGGCGAAGCGACGATTTCGGTTCTGTCTACCGCGGCTTGTGCGGTTATGTTCTGCTTTGCGATTGTCTGCCTGACCGGCTCGGACTACAACCCCTTCATCTATTTCAGGTTCTAATTGATGGGACGGACGACTAAAGATATGAAAAGTAAAATAAAAATTGCAATAGGCGCGCTGCTGTCGGCGTGGATTATAACGGCACTCGCTCCGGTGTGCGGGGCAAAGCCCGGCGACAATATAATGCTTGGTGCAAAACTGCATGAAAGCACAGGCTATATAAACGATGAGGAGCGCGACATATTCCTGTTTGACGGTGACTACGACACCAAGTGGTGTGCTACCATCGATGATGTGAAATATGATTCTAAAACGCTCAAAAACTTAGCTTCGGACGGATTTATACATATCCTCAGCGTGGATTTTGGCGAGGAAAAGTATTTTGACAGCTACAGGCTCTACCTTGCCTCGACGGGTGCGCGCGACTTCGGCGTGGTGGCATACAATGCCTGTGCGTGGAAAATACAAATAAGCTCGGACGGAGAAATATGGAAAGATGTATCGCGCGTTACCGAGTGTTATGAAGAAGAAGTGGTAACTGTCAACTTAGGCGTGCGCAAAGCGCGCTATCTGCGCATACTCGTCGACCAGCCCGAGCAAACCGCCGGCACGACATTGCGGCTATACGAGCTTGAGGTATACGAATGCGAGCCTGGCGAGCTTGCCGGCGGCATTGTAAGGACAAACGGCTCAAATGTCGAACTCAAAAAATCAGACGACACAGGTTCCGATGCGGACATCGCTGAAGCCGCCGCGGAATCCGAAGACATAGAGCTTGGTTATGTGCCTTCCGAGGCGGTAGAATACAAAGGCTATGAGCTGGGTGCGGGCGGTGTCGTCGCTATGGTAGCGCTTGCAATAGTCGCCATCGCGATTGCGGCAATTGCATCGCGCAGGGCGGCAAAAGAGCAGCTTTACTAAAAGTTAATAAAAAAGCCGTCGCCTGGGCCTATATAAATTGCCCCGGCGGCGGTATTTTGATTGCACAGGGGTTGCAGGTGTGATATAATAATGTATACCTAAGCGGCTGAAAATGAAGTTGTCGCCGGAAATTGCGGCAGCGAATATGTCACTTGCGGCGATGCGGCAAAGCTCTTTTATTTGGCATAACCGAACATATGGAGGATACTCGATTTACGGAATTGGACGAGATTGTCACTACAGTCAATGACAACATAACGATAGCAGAGCCGGTGTCGGGCCAGCGATTCGGCACCGACGCGCTTTTGCTGGCGGCATTCGCCAAAAAATCGCCGAAAAGCAGGGCGGTTGAGCTTGGTACAGGCAGCGGTATAGTATCGCTGCTTTGCGCCGGACGAGGTAAGTTTGCGCATATCGACGCGGTGGAGGTTCAGCCCGCACTTGCCGAGCTTTGCAAGCGCAATATAGAGCGTAACGGACTGCAGGAGCGCATCAGCGCATACTGTGCCGATGCGCGTGAGTTTTGCAGGCTGCCGGACAGGTCTTGTGCCTATGATGTTGCGCTTTTCAATCCCCCCTATATGCGTGTCGGCGACGGCTATCGCTCGGACGATGCAGGACGCGACGCCGCCAGGCGCGAGCTGCATGGCGATATATTCGAGCTTTGCGGCGCGGTTTCTAAGCTGCTGCGTACGGGCGGGATATTTTACAGTGTATATAGGCCCGACAGACTTGCAGACCTCGTATGTGCGCTTCGGGCCGCCGCGCTTGAGCCTAAGCGCGTCATATTTGTGTGCGACGAGCTTGGTCGCGCGCCATGCCTGGTCCTAACCGAGGCGCGCAAGGACGGAGGCGTGTCTGCGTATGTGACGCCGCCTTTTATCTTGCGCGAGGGGAAAATGACCACACCTGATTTTGACTATCTGCTTGAAAACGGCGAATTTCCAAGGAAATATGTCTCTATATTTCCGTGATAATATATCAATGCCGGCGAAAAAATAACCGCCGAGGACGGAGCAGGCTCCGAGCCTCGGCGGTTTTATGTTATATAGTATTTGCGGTTGCGACAGTTATGTTATTGCAGAATTTGTCAGGCAACATTTGTGCTTTCAGCAATTGCGCTTTGGCCTTGCTCGGTGACGGGCATTATCCATTTGCGTGACCTGAACCTGCGTATGCATAAAATGAACTTCACACAGTCCTCGCCAAACGCCATGGTAAGGTAAACTGCAAGGAAGGGGAGTTTTAAAACGAAAGCTGCGATTGCGGTCAGTGGCAGGGCAATGCACCAGACGCAGAAAAGGTCATATTTCATGCCGGTCATGGTGTCGCCGCCCGAGCGGAATATCCCGACAATCATTATATAAGGAATGTTGCGGAAGGGGATTATAAGCCCGTATATAATGATAATACCCGCCGCGGTCGCAATTGTCACGTCACTGAGTTTTGCACCGATATTAAATATAGACACGATTTGGTGACGGAAGATAATCGAAGTGATGCCGACAAAAAAGGAAACAAGCGGCACAATCACCGAAAAACGCAATGCGTCGCGGTATGCCTCCTCCGGCTTGCCGGCGCCGATTGCCTTGCCGACAATAACGCAGCAAGCGTTACACAGACCGACAAAAAGCACAAAGGCAACGCCCTCAAATGTGCGGAATATGGTGACGCCGGTGTAGTACTGATATCCGAGATTGCCGAAAATTATGTTGTAGCATACGGTGCCCAGCGCCCATAAAAACTCGTTGCCCATGACAGGTATGCCGACCTTGTAATACCTGAAAAGCAGCGCGCGGTCAAACGATAAAAGCTCACGCAAAGGCGCGCGCAGAGTGTTTTTCACCGCGATGGATATAGCCCAAATTGCGATTGTACCGGTCCAAACCGAAATGACCGTCGCTATCGCCGCGCCGGCAACGCCCAGCGCGGGAGCACCGAATTTGCCGAAGATAAGGATGTAGTTTAGTACGATGTTTTCGATTGTGGTCAGCAGGCTCACAAACATCGGCAGCCGGACATGCTCGGTCGAGCGGAGCACGGCCGAAAAAGTATAGGTCAGCGCATAGGCGGGATAACAGAGGCTCATGTAGAAAAGATAGGTTGCGCCCGACCGTATAACCTCCGCGTTATCGTTGAAAAGCCCAATGACAAATTCGGGCGCGAAAAACGCCACCGCTCCGAAAATAAGCGATACGGCGAGCATGTGGATAAGCGTCAGCCCGTAGAACTGGTTGATTTTCTTGGTGTCGCGCACGCCCCAGTACTGTGCAATGAAAACCGAAGCGCCGGATACCAGCCCGAACATCGCGAGCTGCATGAGCCAGTTCCACTGGTTGGCCATACCCACCGATGAAAGCGCCACATCGCCCAGGCTCGAAACCATCAGCGTGTCGACAAGCGAGTAAATGCTCGCAAGCAGATTTTGCAGCGAAATCGGAAGCGCGAGTTTAAGTGCCCGCGCCCAGAAATCTTTGTCGCCAAGATATTTGTTTGAAAGTGTTTTTATCATACAAAAGTCATTTTCTTTAGATTGTATTATATTTAATCGGTCAGAAAACAAAAATGCAACCGCCGGTTCAGGTTTAAATGCCCAAATCGGCGGTGCAAACTTATACATTCAACGCGCGGCAGCTTGCATGCCGTTGATAGATTGTAACGGTAGGCAGCTTAGCCTATCAGCGCTCCTCGCGGTAATAGTTGACGCCGCAGGATGCGGGTTGTGCGCCCTCCCGTTTGCGGGTGGCAGAGGTTATAATAAGCACAACTGCCGTCACAAGGAAGGGAAGCATTACATAGAACGCATTGGGGATAGAGGAAAGGAATGAAAGCGGCGGGAACTCGGCTGCAAACTCGCCAGCACGCACCTGGAAAATTGTAAATGCGCCGAATATAAGCGAGCCGAATATCGCTTTTGCGGGGCTCCAGCTTGCAAAGATAACGAGTGCCACCGCAATCCAGCCTTGACCGTTGACACAGCCGTTGTTCCAAACGCCGTTGCCGTTCAGAAGCGATATATATGCTCCGCCGATACCGCAGATACCGCCGCCCAGCAGGATGTTTACATACTTTATTCGCGTGACGTTGAGGCCGGAGGCGTCCGCGGCGGCGGGATTTTCGCCTGTCGCGCGCAGGTTAAGCCCGGCGCGGGTGTATTTGATATATGCCCAGGACAAAAGCGCGATTACTACCGCAAGATAAACGAGCAGGTTGTGCGAAAACAGCACTCGACCGATATAGGGAATATCGGACAGAACCGGAATCGGAATTTCGGCAAGTTTCGCCGAAAATTTTGCGGAAAGTTTGGGCGCGCCGCCTTGGGTTGCCGCTATAAGCATCTCGCCGAAGAAGTTTGCAAAGCCTGTTCCGAAAATAGTGAGCGTAAGACCGGTTACGTTCTGGTTGGCTTTAAGCGTTACTGTCAGAAACGCGTAAATCAGCGAGCCGAACACTCCGGCGGCAAATGCCGCAAGCAGCGAAAGCACAAGGCTTTCGGTATAAAGTCCGGTCAAAAAGCCGATGAACGCGCCCATATACATGAGTCCTTCGACACCGAGGTTGAGATTTCCCGCTTTTTCGGTGATAATCTCGCCGGTGGTACCATAGAGCAGCGGCGCTCCGGCTTTTATAGCGGCAAACAAAAAGTTAACAATTGTATTCATTTGCTTTCGCCTCCCGAGGCCGCTTTGTTATCGGTGTCGGTGTTTTTCCTCGAGCGAAGGACAATCTTATAGCTCGTAAAGAACATGGCACCGAGCACGGTGAATAAAATTATACCTTGCAGAATATCCGAAACTGCGGACGAAAGCCCGTAGGTGGACTCGGCCACGCCGCAGCCCTTGTCAAGCATGCCGATTAGCGCGGCAACGGCGACGGTAGCAAGCGGGCTGAGCTTTGCAAGCCACACGACGATGATAGCCGTAAAGCCGACGCCGCTCGCTATACCCATCGAAAGGGTATGCGTGGTTGCCTCGCCGGAAACTTGAAGCATGCCGCCGAGACCGGCAATGGCGCCCGAAATGAACATCGTGCGCATTATAACGGCATTTACGTTCATGCCGGCATAGCGGGCGGTGTTGATGCTCTCGCCGACGACCGCTATTTCATACCCGTGTTTGGTGCGTTTCAAGTACACCGCCATGAAAACGACAAGTGCTATGGCAACAATCCAGCTTATATCCAGCCCGAAAATCTGGTCGAGCCAGGCACGCTCCGGGAATTTCGCGATTTTGGGGAAGCCGCCCGCCGCGGGGTCGCGCCAGGGACCGTCGCGCAGATATTGGACAATATAAAGCGCGATGTAGTTGAGCATCAGTGTCAACAAAGTTTCGTTTGTGCCGAACCTGCACTTGAAAAAGGCAGGAACAAGCGCCCAAATCCCACCGCCGATTATACCCGCAAGCGCCATTAACAGCAAAAGCAGCCAGTGTGGTATGCTTTCGGGGAAGAACAGGGCGACAAAAGACGCGAATACCGCGCCCATGATGAACTGACCCTCGCCGCCTATGTTCCAAAACTTCATGCGAAAGGCGGGGATAACCGCAATCGAGGCAATAAGCAGGGGAACAATAATGCGTATAAGCGATTTTATCGAAAGCGCCGTGCGGAAACAGCCCGATATAACTGTGCCGTAAAACGAAATGGGGTTTATTCCGATGCAGGCGATGAGTATGCCGCCGGCAACGATCGCTATAAGTATAGCGTAAAGATTCAGCAGAAATGTCTCGGCGCGCGTCATCTCAACGCGCTTGACGAGCTGGAAACGAGGTTCGCGACCGACGGTGCCTGTGTTATTCATTTTCAACGACCTCCTCACCGTAACGCTCGTTTGATTTTGCGCCGGCCATAAGCAGGCCGATTTGCTCTTTTGTGGCGGTGCGTGCGTTGACAATGCCGGTGACCTTGCCGTGACACAGCACCATAATACGGTCGCAAAGCTCGAGCATGACGTCAAGGTCTTCGCCGATGTAGAGTACGCCGACGCCGCGTTTTTTCTGTTCGTTGAGCGCGTCGTATATTACATAAGACGAACCGATGTCCAGACCCCGCACGGGATAGGCGGTGATAAGCACGCTGGGGTCGACATGGATTTCGCGCCCGAGCAGCACCTTCTGAACGTTGCCGCCCGACAGCATGCGAACCGGCTGGTTTACGCCCGAGGTGACAACGCCGAGCTGCTCTATGACCTCTCTTGCCATTGCCTCCGCCTGCTTGCGCGGCGTGAATGGAGATTGGGGATCGCGATAGCTTTTCAGCATCATGTTGTCGGCGATGTCAAGCGAGGCGGCAAGCCCCATCCCCAGCCTGTCCTCCGGAATAAAGGACATCGAAATGCCGAGTTTTATAATCTCTCTCGGGGATTTGCCTTCGATGTTTTCTTTTTTATAAAGAATTGCGCCTTTTTTGATAGGATGCAGACCGGCTATCGTTTCGCAAAGCTCTTTTTGTCCGCTGCCGGCCACACCTGCGACGCCCAGTATTTCGCCTCCACGCAACGTGAAGCTCACGTCGTCAAGACGGGTAACGCCATCCTCGTCTTCGACCGTGAGGTGATAGACGTTTAAAAGCACCTCTGTGGGTTTGGTGTCCGGCCGGTCGATTTTCAGGGTTACGGGGCGACCGACCATGTACTCGGTCAGTTTTGCCTCGTCCGTTTCGGATGTATTGACCGTTGCGACCGACTCGCCGCGTCGCAAAATCGTCACCCTGTCGCTGATTTCAAGCACTTCGTTTAATTTGTGCGTGATTATGACGATGGCGCATCCCGACTCGCGCATCCTTCGCAAAATATCGAACAGCCGCTTGGTCTCTTGAGGCGTCAGAACGGCGGTCGGCTCGTCCAGGATAAGTATATTTGCGCCCCGATAAAGCACTTTGAGAATCTCTACGGTCTGCTTTTCGGAAACCGACATTTCATAAATTTTCTTTTCCGGGTCTATATACATTCCGTAACGCTGGGCAACTTTTCTCGCCTCTTCTATCCGGCTGCGACGGAGAAAAATGCTGCCCGGCGCACCGAGCACGATGTTGTCGGCGGCAGTGAGCACGTCGACAAGCTTAAAGTGCTGGTGGATCATGCCTATGCCAAGCCGCATCGAATCTTCCGGCGACCTGATGAAAACTTCTTTGCCGTCTACAAAAATCTGGCCGCTGTCGGGATGATATATGCCCGACAGCATGTTCATCAGCGTGGTTTTGCCCGACCCGTTTTCGCCGAGCAGGGCTAAAATCTCTCCGCGTCGTATGGTTAGGTCGATATTGTTGTTGGCTACGACGCTGCCGAAGGATTTTGTAATGCCGCGCAGCTCTATTGCGATTTCGCCGCGTTCGGAGATGTTTGTGCTGTTGTTCACGAAAACTCTCCCGCTTAAAATAAATGTTGGGCGGCGCAAAACAGGTAAGCAAAGCGCCGCCTTACTTGACCTTTATGGTCTGGACCCGAGCGGTTACCCGCCCGGGATTTTCTTTTCGAATGTTTATTATTGGGTGTCAGCTAATATTATTAGTGTCAACCAATATTAGTATTAGCCTTCGATTACGTTCTTGTAATACCAGTTGATACCGCCGGTGATGGTGGCGTCGTCAAGGCAGGGACCGCCGGCAGCAACGATTACATTGCCCTGGTTGTCGGTCAGGTCCTCGTCAACAATGGTGACGTTGGTGCCGTCGACTTTGATCTGCTTGCCGTCGAATACCTCAAATTCGCCGTCGATGATAAGCTGCTTAACCTGGTCGATGATCTCCTGGGTGCCGGGCTCGCAGTTTTCGGACAGCGGGGAAATGTCGACAAAGCCTTCCTTGAGACCGCCGAAGTAGTTGCCGAAGGACTCCCATGTGCCGTCAACAACGGCCTTAACGGCTGCCGTGTAGTAAACGCCCCAGTTCCAGATCGGAGCGGTGAGGTGGGCTTTGGGAGCCTCGGGCGTCATATCGGAGTTGTAACCGCAGCCCCAAACGCCGCGCTTTTCAGCCGCAAGCTGCGGAGCGGTTGTATCGCAATGCTGACCGATGACATCGCAGCCGAGGTCGAGCAGCGCTTCGGCCGCCTGGCTTTCAAGGTCAACGCTGAACCAGGTGTTGGTAACCTTTACATATACAACAGCGTCGGGGTTGACAGCGGCGATACCCTTTGCAAAAGCGTTGAGACCGCTGGTAACTTCGGAGTTGTCGATGCCCATGGCAGCCACATATCCGATTTTGTTTGTCTTGGTTTTAAGACCTGCGGCTATACCCGCAAGGTAACGGGCCTGATAAATACGGCCGAAGTAGTTGTTGAAGTTTGTGTCGTTGGACATGTAGCCGGTTGCATGTGAAAAGATTATGTCGGGATACTGTTCGGCAAGAGCGGCCATAGTTTCCATGTAGCCCCAGCTTGTGCCGAAGATTATCTTACATCCCGCCTCAATACATTCCTCAATCGCGGTTTTGGTCGCTGCCGCATCGTCGTCGGCAATGTTGTTCTTGCGGATGATCTGGGAATCTTTCAGTCCGAGGTTCTTCTGCATCTCGATGATTCCCTGATCATGTGCGTACGAATAACCGGCGCCGGCGCCCGGGTCGCCGATGTGAATGACACCGACCTTCAGGTCAGCCGGTGCATCGGAGTCCGAGCAAGACGGCAGAAATGCGGCGCCAACAATAAGAAGCGCCGTAGCCAATACGATCGAGATAATTCGGTTCATTGTCTAAAATCCTCCAAAAATTTAAGCCTTTCGGCTTTTTTTGCGATTATAAAAAATAAAGGGCTCACAATGCGCATGAAAGGCCATGCTTGTCCGCACTTGCCGCGCGAAAATCAAACCCTGCAAAATACAACAGCTTAACACGCGCGGCATGGGCGAAAAGCACATATGCGCTCAGTTGCGGAATCTAACCGTTCCATCACTCATGCTGTCGATGATGGCAAGCGATTCTATGCGGAAGCCTCGCGCACGCAGCGCATCTCCGCCACCCTGAAATCCCTTTTCGATTGCAATGGCCGCGCCGACAACTTCAACATCGGCGCTGGAGCAAATTTTGAAAAGTCCATTGAGCGCATTGCCGAGTGCGAGAAAGTCGTCAACAACGAGTATCCGCTCGTGGGCGCTTAAATATTCTTTTTCAACGACTAGGTCATAATCGCGCCCGTGGGTAAACGAGGCGACGCGAGCGGTATACACATTTTGCGACACGTTTTTCGTCTGTGCCTTTTTGGCAAAGAGCATGGGAACACCGAGCTCGCAAGCAACTGCAAATGCGAGCGGGATGCCCGATGCCTCAACCGTCAGCACCTTGTCGATTTGGCAACCATCAAACCGGGCGACTATCTCGCGCGCCATTTCAAGCGTGAGCGCGGGGTCGACCATGTGATTTAGAAAATTGCCGACTTTCAGTACATTTCCGGGAAAAACTTTCCCGTCGCGCAGTATGCGTTCTTTGAGCTGTTTCATAACCCGAACCTTTTCCGTAAAAAATTATACAATAAATTGTTTGGATTGCAAATAGCCAAAATAGCAGAATTTATACACTATATATTGTTAAAATTCTATGTATTATATGTAGTTATTATAACAATGGAAAAGCGCGCAAACCCGCTGTAAACGGGCTTGGCGCGCATCAAGCCTGTCCGGTTGTGCGAGAAGACACAACCCGTTTGCGGGCGTATCCGAGGAGAAACGTAATAGTGGGGCTGAGCACAAGATTTACTGCCAGCTCGAGCACAAAGTTCCAGCCCACGAGCACAAGGAAGATAAATGCGGTGGCATTTGTAAATCCTGCTCCCGCGGCCCATTCGCTTATTGTGGGCAGGAAAAATATGTAGCTTCCTATTATAAAAATACCGGTGTTGACAATAGGAGCGGTGGCTGCCGCCGCAACGGTCGCAACAAAATTATTTGCTTTGGAAAGCAGTCTATATACATATCCCGCGGCGATGCCGGCAAGCGTACCTTTAACAATAACGGTAATGATAGTGCCGATAATGTTTACGGCAAGGAAGGGGCCGGCGTCGGTCAACAGCACAACAATGCTGAACACAAATCCCAGCCAGCCGCCGGCGAGCGGGTGTATAAGTGCTGCGCCAATGACAATCGGAAGCAGCACAAGCGTTATCGAAAACGTGCCGAAACGGATGGTCGCGCCAACGGACTGGAGCACTATAACAATAGCGGTCAAAATTCCGAGGAGCGTTATGTTAAATACGTTTACCTTATTTCTTTTTTTACCGGTGTTCGCTGTGCCCAATTACAAAACCTCCGTAAAAATTTCGTCTACTGCACCAGGCCGTCAATTAAGACAATAAAATTTGGCCGATAAATTTAATTGTGCACTGTAATAGTAGATTATACCTTGCATCGGATGCTTTGTCAATAAATTTATATCCATAACTATATGATAAAAATTCAGGAAAACTATTGACAAAATTATAGAAACGGTGTATTATTGTAATAGTGTACTAATCCAATAATACAGACTGGGAGGAGAGGTCAGAATGGCCTGGGAACTTAACGGCGAGCGGCCAATTTACCTGCAGCTTGTCGAGCAGATCCGGCTGCGCATTATCTCCGGCCGGTATGCGCCGGGCGAAAGGTTGCCGTCTGTGCGGGACCTTGCTGCGGAGGCGGCGGTTAACCCGAACACGATGCAGCGCGCGCTCGTCGAGCTCGAATCGTGCGGCCTTGTGATAACACAGGGCACAATGGGCCGTATCGTGACCGACAGCAATGAAATTATAAATGCTGAGCGCAAAAAAATCGCCGAAAGTTATGCAGCCGAGTTTGCGTCAAAAATGACCGGGCTTGGACTGTCGGAACAGGAAATAAGAGATTATATGGAGGAGGCGTTAAGCAATGAATCAAAACAGCGGCTTTGACAGCCACGAAATCAAAGCAGGGGAGCTTGAGCCGGCAGTCCACGCCGGCCGGTCGACCGATGAGAGCAGAGAAGAAAGCGGCTCCCAAAGCGTCGTCCCGCTGCTTGAGTGCCGCCGTCTGACAATGCGTTATGCGGGCAACAGAGATGCGCTGTCCGACATATACCTGAAAATTTACGGCGGGCGCATAATAGGTCTGCTCGGGCCGAACGGCAGCGGCAAAACCACATTTATCAAGCTGGTTTGCGGTCTTTTGCGTCCGACCTCGGGCGAAGTGCTCATAAACGGACACGAGCCGGGAGTAAAGTCAAAGCTGGCGGTGTCCTATCTGCCGGACAGAATATATCTCAACGACTGGATGCGCGTGCACCAGCTTGTATCCTTTTTCGAGGATTTTTACGACAACTTTGATGCGGAAAAAGCCTACTCGATGATTTCAAGGCTGGGAATAAACGCCGGCGATAAGCTGAAGAACATGTCAAAAGGCACGAAAGAGAAGGTTCAGCTAATCCTGACGATGAGCCGAAATGCCTCGCTTTACCTGCTCGACGAGCCTATAGGAGGTGTTGACCCTGCCGCGCGCGACTTTATTTTGAGCACTATATTGACAAACTACAATCCCGGCGCGACGGTTATCCTGTCCACCCATATCATATCGGATGTCGAGCGCATACTCGACGACGTTATATTCCTGTCAAACGGTAAAATAATGCTTGCCGGCGCCGCGGACGACATAAGGGCGAAAAACGGCTGTTCAATAGACGATCTTTTCAGGGAGGTGTTCAAATGCTGACAAAACTGCTGAAATACGAGTTTTTGTCGACGGGGCGAATCTTTTTGCCGCTGTATTTAACGCTTGTGGGCGTGTCTGCCATTTTAAAGCTGTTTATAACCATCGAAAGAAGCATTGATTTGATGATAGTGCCGCAGGTGCTTTTTACATTGCTTTATGTGGTGCTTATTGTTGCGGTGTTTGCGCTGGTGTATATACTTGCCTGCATGCGGTTCTATCGGAATCTGCTCGGCGACGAAGGCTATCTAATGCACACACTTCCCGTAAAGCCATACGAGCACGTACTCGCAAAACTCATAACCTCGATTGTATGGATGCTGGCAAGCATTGCGGTTGCTATACTGTCGGTTATAGTATTGGCATATCAAAAAGGGTTTTTCAGGGATATGTTCAATATGCTCGGGCAGTTGCTTGAGGCTATTGGCGTGTACTGGAGCAAACCGTCGTTTACCTTTACCGTCGTCTCTTGTTTAGTCCTCGCGGTGGTTACGACCGTCACCGGCTTTATGATGTTTTACGCCTCGATGGCTGTCGGTCAGCTGCTGCGCGGCCACAGGATTGTAGGCTCAATACTCGCATACTTCGGGTTTTATACCATATCGCAGATTATATCCCTGATAATGGTGCTTGTTTTGTCCCGCACCGAAATATGGGAGGCGCTCGAGGCAGGCAACTTGAGCCTTATAAACATGGGAGCATGGAACCCGTTTTCGGCGTTCTTTGCCATTGCCGCCTGCTTAAATCTCGTCTTATGCGTTTCATACTTCGTTATAACAAACTATATGTTGCGCCGCAAGCTCAATCTTGAGTAAATCGGCGCGACGTGCAGCGAAAGGACGCCCGGCGTCCTTTTTTTTGCGCCGGTCAACCGAAAGGTTGACTTGAAATGCCCGAAATGTTATACTGTGAAAGTGATTACAATTTCTACTTTTACTTATGATTAACTGATGAACGGAAATACATGCGAAAAACCTGACAGAATTATAGCGGATATAACCGAATACATATTTGTGTCGGACCCTCCGTCACCGGCAGACGTTATTTTTGTCCCGGGCGGCGTGTTTGCAAGTCTTGCCGAGCGCGCCGCAGAACTTTACAGGCAGGGCATGGCTCCCAAAATTATGCCGGCGGGGCGATACAGCGTTAAAATAGGGAAGTTTGCGGGGGTTTTGGACAAACCCGAAATATACAGCGGCGATTATGCCACCGAGTGTGAGTTTTATACCGATGTCCTGCTGAAAAACGGCGTGCCTGCCTCGGCTGTAATTTGCGAGGATCGCTCGATGCATACGCGGGACAACGCGTTTTTCTCACGCGAGCTTTGCGACTCGCTCGGTATCAAAGTGAAAAGAGGGATAATCTGCTGCATGTCATTTCATGCGCGCAGGTGCCTGACGCTTTATAAAATGGCTTTTCCGGATGCCGAAATATTGGTGTCACCGGTTGACTGTTACGGTATAACGCGCGACACCTGGTTTTGCTCGGCTTATGGCGTCGAGCGGGTGACAGGCGAGATAGCGCGCTGTGGCAGCCAGTTTGTGGACGACATAAAAAACTACCTCGGTTTGTGATACGGTAAAATTATAATAAAAAACCGCCCGCTCGGGCATCAGTCCGGGCGGACGGCTTGCTGTGATTTCATTGTGCAGGCGGCACGGCTACGGGCTGTTTGAGAGCATTGCTTCGATAAAAATACCGTATCCTTTTGTCGGATCATTTATCATAACATGTGTAACCGCTCCGATGAGCTTGCCGTCTTGGATTATCGGCGAGCCGCTCATTCCCTGAACGATGCCGCCGGTCAGCTCAAGCAGCCTCGGATCGGTAATGGTGACTATAAACGACTTTGTTTCACCGTCATTACGGTTTATATTCGAGATTTTAACCGAGTATTGCCCGACAGAGTCGCCGTCGACCGTCGTGTAGATAACCGCGTCGCCCTCTCTCACTTCATGGCGCAGGGCGATGGGTATCGGCTCGCTAACTATATGCTCGGGCAGAGATGAAAGCACGCCGTAAACGCCGACATTGGTGTTGGCGAGCAGGCTGCCCATTTTCTCCGCACCGAAATAGCCTTTCAGCTCGCCGGGCAGACCGATGCGCCCGCGCGTTATCCCGCTGATGGTAACGTCCGACACGCTTCCGGTCAAAAGAGGCATAAGGTCGCCGGTATCCACATCGCATATACCGTGACCGAGCCCCCCGAACTCAAGCGTTTCCGGTATGATATAGGTTATTGTCCCGATGCCGGCGGTGCTGTCACGTATCCAAATACCGGCTTTATATTTGTTTTCGTTTTTGTCCCATCCGGGAGTGACCTTGAAAGTATACTCGCTGTCCCCCCGTGTAACGATAAAGTCCAGCGGTTTTCCGCCCGATGCTTCGACGATTGCGGTGACTTCCTCGATGCTGTTGACCGGTTTTCCCGATATTGAGGTTATAATGTCTTTCACCCTTATGCCGGCATTGTAGGCAGGACTTTGCGAGTCGCCGGTCGCGATGCCCACAACGATAACGCCTTGAGTGTGAAGTTTTACACCGAACGGCATACCGCCGGGGTAGACGAGCATTCGGTCATACACGTCAACCGTGACGTTTTTCAGCGGTAAAAGTCCGAGCAGCTTTGCCGAAAGAGTAATGCGCTTCGGGGTCTCGCCCTCTGATTTTGAAAATGCCGCGATCGCTTCGCCCTTCGGGGCTTCAAGCGTGCACAGAGGCAGTTGCGGCGTTCCGGTTCCGCTGTAGACCGACAGCCTTCCGGGAACGATAAAGTCGCCGATTCCGGCAAGTGCAGCCGCCGCTATTACAACGGCAAGCGCGCAGGAAAGGAACGTGCGCATCCCGAGGTGTGCTTTGTTGCGGTTCATACGTCCGTATCCTTTCGTAAAGTTAAATTGCATCCGGGATTTTGCCGTATCCCGCCGCGCGGCCGCCAGTTTTTTCTTGTGCTTTTCAAGATAGAGCCTCACAGAATATTAGTTTAGGGTTGTTTCAACCGGGGAAAATGCGCTTTGCCACTTATATTGTTGACATCCGCTGTGCGGTACAATCCATGCGGCGTCGGCTTTGCGCGATATTATTTTGCGATTGCCCCGATACGTTTATGAGTTGAAATTTTTTCGTCCTATGGCACTGTAGCCGAGCTTAATGGTTTGTTGCGGATAATAACAAATTACAAAAATTAATAAAATATTACAATGAATTGGCTTGTGAGTGTGATATAATTATGCCTAAGCAAAAAAACGAAAGCGAAAAGCGGGGAGAGCTTTTTGATGCCGCTCCCGGATGCCGCGACCCAAACCGTGTGCTGCCAGCCATATACAGGCTGACCGGCTGCGGATGCATGATGTTGTCGGCGGACGGGGAAATCCTCTGCTGTGTGGGAAGCTGCGGCTGTGCATGCCCCGCAAGCGACAAAAAAAGCTCGGAAAACGCCGCCTGCTCGCCTTCGGAATGTCACGACGGCGACGGCAGAGGCCAGGACTGCATAACGGCGCATCTTCACGCGGCGTATCAGGCAGAGCGGTTCGGCGGAAAATACATCTACTTCTGTCCGTCGGGACTGGTGTTTTGCATAGCTGAGATACTTGGCGAGCGTGAAAACAGATTCCTTGTTTCCGGCCCGATTATGGCAACCGCCCGCGAAGACTATATAGCGGACGACCTTGCCGAGCCTTTTAGTGCCGATGCGCAGCCTTGCGAGGAAATGCGGCGCTACACAGCGTCCCTGAAATATCTGCCCGCGTCGGATATAACATGCCTGTCCGACCTTGTTTTCATGGCGGCAAACCATATAAGCGGATATAATTACACAAAGCTGGTGAGCCGTCAGGAACAGGCAAAGCAGCAGCAGGAGATAAACGACTATATCCAAAGCGTCAAATCCCGCATGCTGCTCGGAACGGAAGCCCTCGACCCCTATCCCTATGGCAAGGAAAAGAAGCTCAAGTGGGCGATAATGACCGGCAGCGAAGCCGAGGCGCGCGAGTTGCTCAACGAAATTCTCGGGCATATATTCTTTGCCTCGGCAAACGACCTCGACGCGATAAAAATACGCGCGATGGAGCTTGCGGTCGTTATTTCGCGCGCGGCGCTTGAGGGCGGAGCGGAAGCAAGCAGCGTATATCTGCTGAACCCAAAGTTTATCTCCAGCTTTTTTGCGCTGGACACTATCGAGGATATCTGCTTTGAGCTTTCCAAGATGCTGCGCAGGTTTACGGAGGAAACATTCAACCTGACGAAAGTCAAGCATCTTGACCTTTTGTCCCGCGCAATTTCGTATATCCGCTCAAACTACATGCATAAAATTACGCTCGAGGACGTGGCACGGCATGTAATGCTCTCGCCGTCTTACCTTTCAAAACTCTTTAAGGAAGAGCTTGGCACAAATTTTAACAGTTTTCTCACATCCGTGCGCATCGAACGCAGCCGAGTGTTGCTGCTGTCCGATGAGCTTACGATAGCTGAGATTGCCGAGTGCTCCGGATTTTTTGACCAAAGCTATTTCAACAAAGTTTTCAAGCGTGAAACTGGACTTACGCCGAAAAAATACCGCGAACTGCGCGGTGGTGCGACCGGCGCGGTTTAAAGCTGAAAATCAACATCGATTTTTTATATAATACCCGACAGCACGCGGCGCGATTACGCCGAAGCTATATAAAATATCAGACAGAGGAGCAACAAAATGTCAATTTTAAATGAAATTGCCGAAAAGTTAATGCAGGGCAAAGCAAAAGACATTAAGGAACTGGTTCCCAAAGCGATCGAACAAGGAATCGCGCCTAAAGTGATCCTTGAAGAAGGCCTTCTTGCCGGCATGTCCGTGATAGGCGAAAAGTTCAAAAACAACGAAGTTTATGTACCCGAAGTGCTTATCGCGGCACGCGCGATGAAAGTCGGCACCGAGATCCTCAAGCCCCATCTCGTATCCAGCGATGTAAAGCCCGCCGGCAAAGTAGTATTGGGCACGGTTAAGGGCGACTTGCACGACATCGGCAAAAACCTCGTCAAGATGATGATGGAAGGCAAGGGAATCGAGGTTATCGACCTTGGCGTCGACGTGGCTCCCGAGCAGTTTGTCAATGCCGCAAAAGAACATAACGCACAGGTAATTGCCTGCTCGGCGCTGCTGACCACCACGATGGGCGTTATGAAAGACATCGTCGACCTTTGCGTTGCCGAAGGCATCCGCGACAAGGTCAAAATCATGGTGGGCGGCGCTCCCATAACGGATGCGTTCTGCAAATCCATAGGCGCCGACGCATACACTCCCGACGCCGCGTCCGCTGCCGATGTAGCACTCGATTTCTGCAAACAGGCAAACGCATAAAAGAACATAACATAAATCCGCCGCAGGCCAAAAGGCTTTCGGCGGATTTTTTTCGCATTTGTAAAAATAATGTAAGCGGCATGTTTTGTACCGGCGACGCTTGTATTTTTAAGTAAACATGGTATAATAAACACACAGGGCATCACGGAGGGTAACTTTTTATGGCAAATCGAATAATAAGAGGATACGAGCCCGACAGTATGTTCGGGTTTTTTGAAGATATATCGGCGATACCGCGCGGTTCGGGCAACGAAAGCGGAGTAGCCGACTATCTTGTCCGGTTCGCACATGAGCGAGGCCTCCACTATGTGCGCGACTCCGCAAACAACGTTTTTATAAGGCGGCCGGCCTCTCCGGGACGGGAAGGCGAACCCGCTGTGCTGCTACAAGGCCATATCGACATGGTTTGCGTCAAAACGCCCGGCTCGACGCACGATTTTGAAAAAGATCCCATAGAACTTTATGTCGAGGGCGACATGCTGCGCGCCAGGGACACAACGCTCGGTGCCGACAATGGCGTGGCGGTTGCTGTCATGCTGGAGCTGCTTTCGGGCGACTACAGCATTCCGCCTCTTGAGTGCCTTTTCACCGCCGACGAGGAGACCGGCATGAGCGGCGCATTCGGTTTCGACTGCTCACAGGTAACCGCAAGAAAACTGATAAATCTCGACTCGGGGACTGAGGGCGTCGCAACCGCCGGCTGTGCCGGTGGCGCCAGATACAATGTCTCGCTGCCCTATGAGCGCGTGCCGGCGGCGGATAAAGCGATAACGCTCGGGATTACCGGACTTGCGGGCGGCCACTCGGGCGGGGACATTCACAAATACCGCGGAAATGCCATAAATATTGCGGGCAGGATGCTTGCCGCGCTGTATGAACGAAACCCGTTTTGCCTTGTAACCGTTTCGGGCGGTGCAAAAGACAACGCAATCCCCATAAACTGCACAGCCGTCATAGCCGTGCACGACCCCGCGGAGGCAACCGCATTTCTGCTTGAGCAGGAATCAATTGTCCGCTCGGAGCTTCCGCCGGAGGACAATGGTTTCAAAGTCCGCATATCAAAACCAAAGAATGTGGAGAAAACGCTCACGTTTGCCGACACCAGCCGCGTTATATCCATGCTGACTCTGTTTCCGCGCGGTCCGCAGGCATTTTCGCGCGATATGCCGGGACTTGTGGAAACGTCGGCAAACCTCGGCGTCGTATCCGATGACGGCAGCGAAATTGCGGCGCAGTTCCTGCTCCGTTCGTCTATAGAAAGCAGGCTTGACGAGCTTTTGCTCTATTTCACACGGCTTGCGCGATTTATCGGACTTCGTGCCGAGTGGCACAGCCGATACCCGGGCTGGAGATACAATCCAAACTCCGAGCTGCGCGCGAAATTTATAGAGGCCTACAACTCACTTGAGGACAGAAAGCGCGACGCTGCTGTCGAGTGTACCCATGCGGGCCTCGAGTGCGGCATTTTCGTCGGCGCAATACCGGGACTGGACGCAATTTCGATTGGCCCGGACCTTTATGACCTGCACACGCCGACCGAGCGCGTAGACCTGCGCTCGTGGGAACGTTTCTTTAAGCTCGTCCTTAAAATGCTAAATTAAAAAGTCACATATCGCATGTTTTTTCAGGAGGAACCTATGGTATACAACCATTACAGCCACTCTTTGCGCGACAAGATTAAAACTTCCGCCCGCGTATACGAACGCTTTATATTCAAAAAAGCGGGCGAGCTTAAAAATACCGCAAAGCTTGAGACAACCGAGCATCTTCGCACTGTTCCCGAAACCGGGCTGACCGCATTCGAAGGCGGTTTCCGCTGGGGCGGCGAATGGAAGAATCTTTGGGTTGTCGGCGATGTCACCGTGCCCGAAGAAGCGGCGGGCAAAAAGCTCTATGCCGTTCCCAAAACCGGCGCGGTGGAAATCCTGTTCTTTATTGACGGCAAACCCGCCGGCATATTCAACAGCAAAAACGACTTTTTCGGCGGCATGCACTCCGCACAGCTTATCTGCGATAATGCCGTGCCCGGGACAACCTATAAGCTTGCGTTCGAGTGCTATGCGGACCACTTTTGTGCAGGCACACAGCCGTTTGAGCGCTATGGACGCCGGGGCAACGAGCGCACCGACGAGGAGTTTATGCGCAACTATGAGGGCATAGACATCTGCATAATGGACGAGACCGTAAAGGACTTCCTTTTCGACCTTAAAGCCGTTATGCAGCTTGCCGAGGTGCTGCCCGAAAACAACTTTATGCGCAGCAAGGCGCGAAACGCGCTCGAGCGCATGTTCCCGGTATTCGTACAGTATCCGGCTGATGTACCCGAAGAGGTTTGGCGCGAGGGCATCGTCAAGGCGCGCGAGATTTTGGCAGAGGTTCTCTCGATTCGCGGCTCGGACGGACAGCGCGGCATAGTCGGCGTCATTGGGCACTCGCACATGGACACCGCATGGCTTTGGCCGGTCAGCGAGACTATCCGCAAATGCGCGCGCACCTATTCAAACGCGCTCAGTTTGATGAAGCAGTATCCCGAATACAAATTCGTCCAGCCGTCGGTGCTGCATCTTGACTGGATGCGCCGCTACTATCCCGATATTTTTGAGGAAATCAAGAAACAGACCGCAGCCGGCAGATATGAGCCTAACGGCGGCGTTTGGGTCGAGTGCGACTGCAATATAACCTCAGGCGAGTCAATGGTTCGCCAGTTTTTGCACGGACAGCTTTATACCCGCAAGTATCTGGGCTATGAAGCAGACTCTTTCTGGCTGCCCGACACCTTCGGCTACAATGCTGCGATACCGCAGATAATGAAGCAGTGCAACGTCAAATATTTCTACACCCAGAAAATCGCGTGGGGCGACCTGACCGAGTTCCCGTACGACACCTTTATCTGGAGAGGCATTGACGGCACCGAAGTGCTCACCCACTTCAACCGCATGCATTGCTTCCCGGACGTCAAAACGACCGTCGAGGCCGTAAACGACATCAAGCGCAAGGAAGTCTTTGACGGCAGGCTTGTTGCATTCGGTTTCGGCGACGGCGGCGGCGGGCCGACCTACGGCATGCTTGAGGACCACAGACGTGCAGCCGGCCTTGCGGGCATTCCGGAGCAGTACTACTGCACCATAAGCGAGTTCATGCAAGACATCGAAAAGAATGCGGTGAATCTGCCCGTTTACTCCGGCGAGCTTTATCTTGAAACCCACCGCGGCACGCTGACCTCGATACACAATGTCAAGCGCGACAACCGCAAAGCCGAGTTTGCGCTGCGCGATATGGAGTTCCTCGGCGTGGCAGCCGGCAAGCCCAAGCATGAGCGCTCGGACGAGCTGCTGGAAGTGCTGCTTATAAACCAGTTCCACGACATACTCCCCGGTACGTCGATAAACGAAGTCAATGAACAGACCAAACGTGAGATGGACAAGCTTATATATGACCTTAAGACCATCTCAAACGAGTATGCCGCCGAGCTGACCGAGCAGTGCGACAAATCCGTAACATTCTTTAACACGCTTTCCTTCAAGCGAAACGACAATATTTATATTGAAAACTTCGAGGGCTGCCTCGAGGGCGCGAAAGTACAGAAAGTTACCGACATCATGGGCCGCAATATAGCGGTTGTCGGCGGCGTCGAGCTTGATGCGTTCGGCGCAAAGACGCTGGCAGTGACCGATGCTGCGTGCGAAGGCTGCGAGTCGCCGTTTAAGTTTGACGGTACGACGCTCGAGACACCGCATCTCGTCGTCAAATTCGGCGAAGGTTACGGTATTGAATCGCTTGTCGACAAAAAGACGGGCAGAGAAGTGCGCAGACCCGGCTCCGAGCCGCTCGGAACCTTCTGGATGGGCGAAGACGTGCCCCAGTCCTGGGACAACTGGAACATCGACTATGACCAGAAGTTCAAGATGAAGCCGACCGGCAAGCTCGTTTCGCGTGAAGTCGCCGCTGACGGCCCGGCAGAGTTCAGAGTGCGCCAGAAAGTGCAGCTTACCGAAAAAACCAGCCTCGTTCAGGATATAATCTTTTCGGCGACCTCGCCGCGCGTCGATTTCCACACGGCAGTCGATTGGAACGAAAAGCACCAGCTGCTCAAAGTCGGCTTTGATGTGGACGTATATTCGCAGGTCATAAAGAACGAAATCCAGTTCGGGCACTTTGACCGTCCCACAACCTCCAACAACGAGTTTGAGGCTGCAAAGTTTGAGGTTTGCAACCACAAGTGGAGCGACCTTTCCGAATCCCGTTTCGGCGTTGCGCTGCTCAACGACTGCAAATACGGTATTTCCTGTTTCGAATCGGACATGCGCCTGTCCCTGCTCAAGAGCGGCACCCGTCCGGATACCACCGGCGATGCCGGCCTGCATGAGATGACATACTCGCTGTTGCCGCATGAAGGCGCATTTTCGGCTGAAACCGTTGTGCGCGAAGCATATATGCTCAACGTGCCGGTGTTTGTCGCAAAAGGCAGCCTGAAGGCAGGATACGAGGCTCCCGTGCTTGTGTCGGCTCCCAACGTGATAGTCGAGGCAGTCAAGCCCGCCGAGCTTATCGAAAATGCCTATGTGATTCGCCTTTACGAGTGCGAGCGCAACAAAACTGTCTGCGACATCAAGTTCCCGAGCAGGGCAAAAGCGGTTTACGCCGCCAACATGCTCGAGGATTTGGGCGACGAGCTGCCTCTCCAAGACGGCACGCTTAAGACCGAATTCCGTCCGTTCGAGATCAAAACCTTTGTTGTAAAATATTAGTACTCGCATAGGAAAAATAAGGAAACACTTTGTTCATCATTTGACAATAATGCGTTTATGCAAGATTTACAATAATGTAAACACATGCCAATTGCTATTGTATATAATACAAATGGCATAAGTTAACAAATGATGAAGGGAGTATATTCCATGTCAAAAAAACTTATTGCACTTCTGCTGGCGCTTATGATGGCCCTGCTTGCTTTGACCGCATGTGAGCCGAAAGACGAAGATAACGGCGAAGACACTACAGCCGAGGAAACGGTAGGCGCAGAAGTCGGAGCGGAGGAGACCGAAGCCGAAGCCGCCGAATAACCGGCGAAGGTTGGTCGGCACGGCGTTTAACCGGTGTCCAGTATTCCATCATCCCTCATCTCGCAGACCGGACACGCACAAACTGTCGAAACCCAAGCGATTGCATAAAGAAACGCGCGCCCTTTCGCCGGGGCGCGCGTACTTAATATATTCGGTTTTTAGCGGTATCGACCCATAGTCAGTCGCCGAGGCGCGATACAATGTCGCGTATGCCGATGCCGGTTTTAAGCGCAAGCTCGGGAAGGTAAGACACGGCGCTGTTCATGTAATCGGTAAGTTTGTCCTTTGCGCCGTCGATTAATTCGAGGTCAAGCGTAAAGGCATATTTGCCCAAAGTCAGCCTGCCTTCGCTGTCGTTTATCTTTTCATAGCTGACTACCTTCTCGTCCTCGCCCGCTATAATCCTGTATTCGATTCCGAATGCCGCCGCCGCTCCGCAGATGATGGCGGCGCAAATCGTAAATTGAAGCGCACATTTCAGCAGATACCTTATCATTTAAACCATCCCGCTTTTTTATGTCATATCCTTGCGATGTTAATACCCGCGAGCGATGAGTTCGGACAGCACCGACGCGATTTGGACGCCTGCGGCTTTCGCTTCGGCTAAAGTATTGGCGCAGGTTCCGACCTCGATTAAAAGGTTTCGATAGCCGTACTGCGCGTTAAAGGATGCCCGCCTGAGGCTGACAGGACGCATCATGCCGGGAAAGCGCTCTGCCGCAAGCGACTGTGCGGCGAGTGCAAACGCCAAATTGTCCTGCCAGTGCGGATAATCGGCGCCGCCAGCGTCGGTTCCGACCACGAACATAACCTGTGCAACAGATGTGCCGTTTTGCTCGTAAACGCACTTTGTTATTGTGCCGGTTGAGATAAGCGCGTCGCGGTGAACATCGAATATGTACTTTATCGACGGGTATTTTTTTAGATAGGCTTTCACCGTGGCGAGCGAGTTTTTATAGGAGTCTGCGTACGATACGAGATCATGCATGGTTTCGCAGTGGATTGCGGGGATTCCATGCTTTAATAACTCGTCTCGCATGGCGCGGCCGACAGCCACAATATTCTGCGATGTATTTGTGGAGCGGGGCAGGTTATCGGATGAGTAGGAGGTCGCGCCGAGTTGTGCGTAGCCCTCTGTCCCGTGCGTATGTATAATCAGCACAAGAGGTTCGGGAGTGACCGAAAGCGGCTTATATACGGCTGCGGGTTTGCTGTCGAAATTGTACTCGGCGAGCAGTACGTCAATGTCGGGATTATATGGCGTTTCGTTGTAATACTCGTAGATAGATTTTGCCGCAAGGTCTCTTGCCACGATTTTGTATTCGCCTTCTGGAGGTATTTCGCCTTCCTCTGTGTAAAATTGCAGGTCGTAATATTCAAGTGCATACGCTTCGCCGGGGGCGTCTATAATCTCGGTCAGCCAATCGGACTTTTCGGGTGTTTCGATGTTTTGAAGCTCCGTTTCGCCCGACCCTGAAATACCGCCGTCGACGGGCAGCGCGACAAATCCAAGCCGCGCCGCCGCCGAAACAAAAAGTGATGCCGCAAGCAGCACGGCGCAGGAGATTATGGCGCATGCGCTGTAAAGCTTCTCCAGCATTTTGTATCTGCCCACAAAAACACCTCCGAACCCGCCGGAAAAATCGAATTTACAGAATCGTGCTTTGTGCCGCGCCGGCTGGCTTAATTGCCGAGAAATGCGGTGTTTATCGCAGACGCTATAACCGACGAGAGGGCCTGCACCGAAATGTCGCTGTCACCGCGCGAGACAAAGAAAGAGCGTCCGTTTTCGAGTACCTCTTCAAGCGACTGCGGTATATCGTCAAAGCCCGCTTTCTCAAGCGCGTCGCATACGAGCGTTGACGAGTCGACAATAGTCGGCACGCCAATCGCGATAACAGGTATGCCAAGCTGCTCGGCATTAATGGCTTTGCGTGAGCCGCCGATGCCCGAGCCGGGCGAAATCCCGGTGTCACAAAGCTGTATCGTCGCTGCCAGCCTGTCTGTCGAGCGTGCCGCAAGCGCGTCGATTACCACAAGCAGCGACGGCCCCGAATTTTCAACCGCGCCGCGCACAAGTTCAAGCGTCTCTATTCCCGTTTGACCCACAACGCCGGGCGCTATTGCCGAGATTTCACGCGCTCCGAGCAGCTCGAAAAGCCTTGTGTCGCTGCCCTTTATATGGCGCGTGACGGTGATTTCCCGGACAGCGAGCGGGCCGATCGCGTCGGAGGTAATATCTCGGTTGCCAAGCCCGCATACAAGCACACCCCCGCCGCCGGGAGCAAGCTGCTCTGCCATCTCGCGAAGCGTATCGGCTATGATATCGATAGCCGCCTCGATTTGCTCGTCGGCGGCAATCCACAGCTTACCGACGCTTATCGTGACATAGGTTCCGACGGGGCGGCCGGTGACGGCTTCGCCGCGCTCGTTTATGACTTTAAGCGTTTCAACCTTGAAGCCGCCAATTGTTTCTTCGTTATACAATATGCCGGAATCTCCGGCGATATTCGCATCCTCGAGCGTCTCAAGCGGCGGCATGCTCTCCGCCGCAAGGTCGGTTCTGATGTATTTTTTAGCATTTTTCATATATATAATTTACCCCGGCAGCCGTAAAATATACGGTCTGCCTCTAATCGTTTGATTTTTTTGATATAACTACACTTGTTTATTATTCACAAAATAATTTAAAAAAATTGTGCAAATGTCTAAATGTTAAAAAAGTCGGATTTTCCGTAATTTTTGCCATTGATTATATTTATGTTTGATGGTATAATATGTAGGTAAATTCGGCACGCATTATTAGTAGGAGGAGCAAACCACATGAAGAAGATCCTGTGCCTGCTGCTGAGTCTTGTGCTTATCGCGGCCAGTGCTGTTTCTTGTGCACAAACCGATGAGGAAAGCACCGACAAAGGTGCAGTAATCCCGGTATATCTCACCACGGAAATATATGACTTCGACCCCGCAACAGCATATACTGACGACGCGGCGACAAAAATCCTTGGAATGGTTTATGAGGGGCTCTATAAATTCGATAAAAACGGCAAAGTTGTTCCGGGAATTGCCAGTGACTATAAAATCAAAGAAGACCCCGAAAGCGGACTGTACGAGCTTGAGATTTATTTGAAAGAGACTGCATGGTCAGACGGGCGCTCCGTTCAGGCGGCCGATTTTGTTTATGCTATCAAGCGCGTGCTTGAGCCCGAGTTCAGGGGCGAAGCTGCTGCCATGCTCATGGAAATAAAGAACGCCAGAGCAGTCAAAGCCGGCGACATGTCTATAGACGACCTTGGCGTGTACGATTCCGATACCAAGGTCATACAGATTCAGTTTGAGCGAAAGATAGATTATGAGGCGTTCCTTGCAATTCTTGCAAGCCCGATGCTTTACCCGGTAAGAGAGGACGTTGTTGCGAAGGCTACCGACTGGTCGTCCAACACCTCGATTCTGGTTTGCAACGGCCCGTTTGTCGTGCGTACTTTCGTGCCCGGCAAAACGCTTATACTCGAACGCAACATATATTACTATCGCGACATCGAAAACGATAAACAGGACAAGTATGTAAAACCCTATCGCCTTGCAATCAACTTTGCAATGACGCCAGACGAGCAAATGGCCGCATTTGAAGAAGGCAAGCTCGCGTTTATAAGTGAGCTGCCGCTCTCAAAGCGTGCTGAATATAAAGATCAGGTTAAGTCGAGAGACACGCTTACCCAGCACGTTTATCTTTTCAACACCAAAAAGGCTCCGTTTGACAACCCGGATGTGCGGCGTGCGCTTTCTCTGGCTATTGACCGCCAGGCTATAGCCGACAAAGTAGTGTTCGCCACCCCGTCGGAGGGCCTGATTACAAAAGGTGTTTTTGAAACTACTTATAAGAACAAAAAGCAATTCCGCGATGTCGGCGGCTCGCTGATCTCTTCGTCCGCGGATATTGCAACCGCAAAATCGCTGCTTTCGTCTGCAGGCGTCAGCGGCGGTGACATAACCATCACGATTCGCGACAACGAAGTCGATGTTGCCACGGCCGATATGGTCGCTGCGGCTTGGGGACAGCTCGGTTTCAACGTGTCCGTAAGAACGCTCGGATTCCAGGAGTATAAAGAAAACGAGTACGATCTGGTCGCAGACCTGTTTAAGAATGCCTATGCGGCAAGCGACTTTGACGTGATAGCAGTTGACCTCTCCATGTTCTCGACCGATCCGTTCGGCAACCTTGCATCTTTTGCGCTCGAGTTCTCGGGCGGCGCTCTTGACCTGCAGTCGGGCAACTTCGAGTTTACACCCGGCGTGACGGGATTCAACAGCCCAGAGTATAACGAAATTATCGAAAAGGCGTTTGAGGAAATCGACGCGGAAAAGCGTGCCGCCATACTCCATGATGCAGAAAAAATGCTGCTCGAACTCGCGCCTGTGGTTCCGATATTCGCATACCAGGATGCATATCTCGTCGGTGACGATCTCTCCGGCGTCAAGGAGGCATTCTACGGATACCACCACTTCGAGAAGGCTAAACTTAAAGATTATCACAAGTATCAGGAGACCGAGCCTCTCGAAACTCTGGCAATGGAAGACTTAGAATAATCCGTCTGACTCGTTTATTTGACGCAAAAACGAATAAGTAATGGAATGGGCAGGCATGTAGAATGCTTTGCCCATTCCCGGTTTCAGGGGAAATTATGGTCATGCCCTGTATAGATGTGCCCCAAGCCGGTGGAGATGGCAAAAAAGCACTAAAGTAATAAATTATTAACAATTATATATTAATATAGAATATAAGCAAATATTAATATATAAAAATGAAGGGAACAAACCGATGCAAGCCCCTTTAAAAGATAAAAACGACATTAAGATTTTTATTCTGTATCTTTTAAGAAATATCCATTATCCGCTGGATTATGTAAACATAAACGACATCGTGGTTCAGGACGGAGTTGTCAGCCCTTTTGATTTTTCAGAGTGTTTTGCCGAGCTGCTTGAGACCGGAAACATTGAGGAATTTACGGCTAACGGCAAGACGCTTTACCAAATAACCGAGCAGGGCATAGAGGTCGCGGACACGCTTGATTCGCGCCTGCTCATGATGCTGAAAGATAAAAGCCTCAAAAGCGCAATGCGCCTCCTTTCGTTTAAAAAACGCGGCTCCGAAATCAAATGCGACATAACCCCACTCGAGGACGGCAGCTATGAGGTGCGCTGCGTTATAATTGAAGCACGCGAAGAAATTCTAAATGTCCGCATTGTCGTCGAGGATAACGCGCTGGCGGAACGCATGAAGTACAATTTCATGGATAGACCCGAAGTCGTGTTTCGCGGCATTTATGCCATACTATCCGGCGACATCAATTATCTAATCGAATAATCCCAGGAAAGACCGAGTGTGCAGCAAAAGCTGCGCGGTTTTTTTATTTGTTATCATGAACAATCGCGTGCCTGCATGGATACGGCGGGAATATTTTAAATACACAACAATTATCACAAAACAATAAAGTTTTTGTTAAAAAACCCTTGACAAATATTAAATTAATGCTATAATATATAACTGTACTGGGGAGCAAAAATAGTGAATGACGCTTTACTTTTGCGTGCTAAATCAGGCAACAACGCAGCGTTTAGTGAGCTGGTTGAAATGTACTCGCCGCTTATAAACTCGATGGTCAGTCATTTCTCCGGCGATGCCCGACAGTACAATTTGGAACCTGAGGACTTAAGGCAGGAAGCAATTATTGCGCTGTACGGCGCAGTCAAGGCGTTTAACGCCGAGCAAAAGGATGTTACTTTCGGCCTGTTTGCAAAAATTTGCATGCGCAACCGGCTGATCAGCATTGTTCGCAATTGTCGCGGACGCGCCGAGACCGAGTCTTCGGAATCGGAAACCGACCTCGCTGCAAGTAGCCCCGAACAAGACTTAATCGACAGAGAAAATTACGAACGACTTATACAGGTTATCGACGAAAGCCTGACCGATTACGAAAAGGCTGTCTTCAAGCTTTTTATCCTCGACAAGTCGTACCGTGAAATCGCTGCCGCGCTGGGTCGCGACGTGAAATCCGTCGACAACGCCGTCTGCCGCATCAAAAGAAAGCTTAAACAGCGCATTTAGCTGTAGATTATACTGGACGTGCGCATTCTTTTATCACCCATCCTTATTGATTATTATTTTTAAATATATGCCCGAGTAGCTTAAAAGCAGAGCGTTGACCAGTCAAAGGTGGCGGTGTCAATCCGTCTTGGGGCAAACAACCATCCAATAAGCGAGGTAAAAAGCATGTACGAAGACAAGGTCATGTACGAAGACAAGGTATTGATTTGCAAAGAGTGCGGTGAGGAGTTTGTTTTTACCGCCGGCGAGCAGCAGTTTTATGCTGAAAAAGGCTTTCAGAACGAGCCGAAGCGCTGTAAAAAGTGCCGCGACGCAAGGAAGAATGCCAACAAGCCCCAGCGTGAAATGTTCTACACTGTATGCGCGCATTGCGGCGGTGAAGCAAGAGTTCCTTTCCAGCCCTCAAATGACAGGCCGGTATATTGCAGCGAGTGCTACGCTGCTCTGAAGCAGTAAAAAGGCGGCTTCGCTTCGCTCCGTGGAGTGCATGACGGTCGCGGACGAGCAAAAGCTGCTGTATAATACAGGTCAATGTCATGAGAAAAGAGCGCCGTCTGTGAAAAGCGGCGCTTTTTTTGTTGCTTTGCCGAACTTAAAAAAATATTTAACGGGTAACGACTATGAAACTGAATTATGCGCGCACGCTTTTAATCGGTTTCGCGTTTATGTCTATAAGCGCATTTTGGCAGCTTTACGACAGCATTATACCCAAAATATTGACCTACAGTTTCGGGGTGGAGCCGACCGCCCGAGGCGTTATAATGGCGATGGACAATGTGCTTGCGCTTGTTTTGTTGCCGCTGTTCGGAGTGCTCTCCGACAGATGCAGCACCAAACTCGGAAAGCGCACGCCGTTTATACTGTTCGGCACTGCCGGGGCAATAGCGGCTATGATGACAATGTCGCTTGCGGCTGACAGGGTCAATTTTATCATGTTTATCGTCGCGCTCGGGCTTGCGCTGGTCGCGATGGGCACATACCGCTCGCCGGCTGTTGCGCTTATGCCGGATCTCACACCCCCTGCGCTGCGCTCGAAGGCGAATGCCATTATAAACCTGATGGGCGCGCTCGGCGGCGTCTATACACTGGGCTTTATATCGCTGCTTGTCAAAGAAGGGGGAAGCTATATACCGATATTCGCCTGTGTCGCAGGACTGATGGCGGTATCGGTTTTAATATTGACACTTACGGTAAATGAGCGTAAAATAAGAAGAAAGCTCGAGGCGGAGGGCGTCAGGTTCGACGAATTGCCGCAGTCCGAAACCGGCGACAGCGAAGCACAGACAGACAAGAAGCTCCCGCGTGATGTAAAGCGCAGCCTTTGGCTGCTCCTTATATCGGTGTTTTTGTGGTTTACCGCATATAATGCCGTCACCTCGGCGTATTCGGTATACGCTCAGGAGATATGGGGGCTGACAGGCGGCAGCTTTGCATCGGGTATGATGGTTGCAATGATTGCGGCTGTGGTTGCCTTTGTGCCAATCGGCTATCTTTCGACCATATTCGGCCGCAAAAAAGTCATACTCGTGGGAATTGTGCTTATTGCCGTCGCTTTCGGCGGAATGATATTTGTCAAAAGCTACAGCGGACTGGTGTATGTGCTCCTTGTGACGGTAGGTGCCGGCTGGGCGTCTATAAATGTCAACTCCTATCCAATGGTAGTGCAGATGGGACGTGCCGGCGACATCGGCAAATACACAGGAATATACTATACCTTTTCGATGGCGGCGCAGATTATAACGCCGATACTGTCGGGCTGGTTTATAGAGATGTTGGGGTACAAAGCACTGTTTCCGTATGCTTTTCTGTTCTCGGTCGCGGCTTTTGCTGTGTTTTGCTTTGTAAAGCACGGCGACTCGAGACCGCCCAAACCCGCATCGCTGCTTGAAAACTTTGATTCGGAGAATGATTGACGATGGAAAAACTGTTAGTCGCAGCGGTAGTGACACTGCTGGCTCTCGTCGTTTTATACATATTTGCGATTATGCCCCGCATGTCACCTTCGGCAAAGCGCAAAGCGGCAAAATATAAAGGGCTTTATATCGCGCACCGCGGACTTCACTCGGACAAGATAAAGGAAAACACTGCCGAGGCTTTCAAAGCGGCAGTCGATGCCGGGTACGGCTACGAGCTTGATGTCAGAGTGTCGGCTGACGGAGTTGCTATCATATCGCATGACGCGACACTCAAGCGCGTTTTCGGAATTGACCGCAGAGTGGATGAAATGACGGCGACCGAGCTTTCGGAGATAGGCGTTCCGACACTTGCCGAAGCGCTTGAGATTGCAGGCGGGCGCGTTCCGCTTGTCGTCGAGCTTAAAATGGATGACCCCTCGTCAAAAGTTTGCGAGGCGTCGTCAGAGGTGCTGCGAAATTACAAGGGCGATTATTGCCTCGAGTCGTTTCATCCGGTTGCGCTTATGCGCTGGAGAAAGCTGATGCCCGACGACGTGCGCGGCCAGCTTTCCGCACGCTTTAAAGGCAAAACAAACAGACTTAGAAACTTTATTTTGCGCAATCTGCTGACAAATTTCAGAACACGCCCCGACTTCATTGCCTACGAGCATACGGGAGGGAATATGCTTTCGCTCCGTCTGTGCCGTGCGCTTGGCGCGGTGACGGTGGCGTGGACCGTGCGCTCTCAACAGGAGCTTGACAGATGCAAAAAATATTTTGACACCTTTATTTTTGAAAATTTTACACCAGAGAAATTAGATGAAAATGAATAAAGCAAAAAAGACTCTCATACTAACGGCGCTGCTCATTATATCAATATTCGCATCCTCTTGCGCCGGCGATGTTGCCGGAAACCCCGCGACTTCGGAGACAGAGACCCAGGCCGAAGCAAACGAGCCGCAAGTAACGCAATACCTGCCGGAAGAGCCCGAAAACGCTAATGTGCCGGAAGACGGCGTCTACATTGTCTATGCAGTCAACTCCTCTGCCGCCGGCACGATAAAGGGCGAGACAACGCAGGATATTTCCGGCGGGAAAAAAACCAAAAAGGTTCTTGCCGAACCCAATTTGGGCTATAAATTCGTCAAATGGAGCGACGGGGAGACAAGCCCCTCGCGTTCGGGCGATACCGCGGATTCCAGCAAGGTTATCACCGCGATATTCGATTATGACATTCTCGAGCTGCCGGTCGTTCTTATAAACACCGAAACGGGCAAAGACGTCAAAAGCAAGACGGAGTACATAAACGCCGAAATTTCGATGTTTGAAAAAGGCTCACCTTCGGTGTTCAAAGAGGCCGAAATACGCGGCCGAGGCAATAACACTTGGACCTATCCCAAAAAATCATATAAAGTTAAATTTAAGAACAAGCAGCAGCCGTTCGGTCTCGGATCGGGCAGCGATCGCATCTGGGTGCTGCTTGCAAACCACTGCGACCAGTCGCTGTTGCGAAACCACTTTGCGTTCGAGCTGGCAAGGGCGTTTGACCGCATCGAGTTTGCGCCGGCATCGACATCGGTCGACGTTTACCTCAACGGCGAATACCGCGGCGTATATTTGCTTGCCGAGGAAATCAAAGTGGGCGACAGCAGGGTGGACGTTTCAAAAGACGCGACGCAAGCCGACACCGGATTTCTTGTCGAGCTGTCTGCCTATGCACAGGGCGACTGGATTTTCAACGTCGGTCGAAGACAATATCAGGTGCGCAGCGACCTTTCTGACGACCCCCAGATAGCGCAAAAGCAGTTTGAGTTTATATCCGAATACATGCGAAAGTGCTGGGATGCTGTAAGAACGGGCGACCGCGAGGAGATTGAAAAGTATATAGACATAAACTCGTATGTTGACACCTATCTTGTCGAAGAAATCACAAAAAACCTCGACCTCGGTTGGGACAGCTTCTATCTGCACAAAGACAAGGGCGGCAAGCTGGTACTTGGCCCGCTGTGGGACTTTGACCTTTCATACGGCAACTCAAACGAGGGCTGCGAGTTTTACACCGATATATATGCCGGTATCGACAGCCGCAACGGGCTGGGTAACCCGTGGTATGTCGAGGCTTCAAAGCATGTATGGTTCCGCGAGCTTATCGTTCAGCGCTGGGACGAAGTATACGACGACATCGTTTCAAAGCTGCCCGAACGCATACTCGCCGAAGGCAGGCGCGGTTTCAACGCCTACAGCCGCAACTTTATAAAGTGGCCTATTTTCGGCACAAGACAGAACCGCGAAACCGAGTTTATAACCAGGCTCAAAAACTATAAAGAGCACTACGAGTATTTTGCCGAGTGGATAAAAAACCGCATAGACTGGCTGCATAACTATTTTCACACCGATGAGTATAAAAACGGGGAATTTTTGAATACCCGCAGGTTCGGCGGTTTCTGGGGTGGAGGCGCTCCCATCGGTGATATTTACGGCAACGATAAGACCGAAAAACTGATGAAAGAGCTGAAGCCTTACAAGGGCAAGATTAAGCTTATAAGCGCCGATGCTCCCGGATTTGGAAACGAGGGGCCAGAAAATCTGTTCGACGGCGAACCCTTCACCAAATATTGCTATGAAATTGAGCGCGGAAGCGAAAACACGGTTATATTTGAGACTGAAAAGGAATTTACCGCAAAAGCCTATGTGTTCCGTACGGCAAACGACACCAAGGAGTATGCCGATCGCAACCCTGACAGGTGGGTGCTTTACGGTCGCAATTCTGCCGACGAAGAATGGGTCGAAATAGACAGCGCGACTAATGGAGAAAGCCTGCTTGACCCCGTCAACTTCACGCTCTATGCGTTTGAAATAAAAAATCCCGCACCTTACAAATACTATAAGCTGTGGGTTAAAAACAAGGGGATAATGCAGCTTTCAGATTTGATCCTGCTCGGCTGATGGGTGCGGCTTCAACATTATATGACGAAAAAACGTGGCATTGTTTTATGGTATCTTACAAAATAATAATATAGCGGTTGACATTGGTGGCGGCAAATGCTATAATCACTAAGTCAATAGCTGCTGGCAACATAACTGTCGCGTTGCAAAATGTGACGGTTAAGGCAACTATAAATTTCATTTTTAAGGAGATTTAACATGGGCAAATTGAGGCGTACTCTGTCGATGCTGCTCGTCGCAGTTATGCTTGTGACGATAGCATCGCTCGGAATGGCCTGCACAAAGCAGGAAGACGGAGGCGACAAAGTTACATCCGCCCTGTCCTCGCTTGAAGCGCATCTGAACGCTCTGAAAAGCGAGTATGACTATTCCGAGGAAAACATGTCCGCTTTACAGGCGGCATACGACAACGCCGTAAAGGCAATTAAAGAAGCCGAAGACGATGCAGCGGTCGATACTGCTCTGGACGGCGGTAAAGCAGCGCTTGACGCCGTTGAGCGTATCGGTGAAAAGCAGTACACGCTGCGCGAATACATCAACTCGTCACCGGCATCATGGAATGCTCACAACTGGCAGACAAACGGCGACAGTTATGTATTTGGCTACACCGAAATCGGCTGGGTCGACAGCACGATGAAGGCTGAAGGCGAGTATCAGTGGACTTACGAGATGGCAGAGTCCATCGAGGACATCACCGCTCAAGCCTCGGCCGAAGATAAGGCGAAGTGGAACATCACAGACGACCAGACGTCCGGCCGCATGTTCAAGATTACACTCAACAAAAACGCAAAATGGCAGGACGGCACACCCATCAACGCAGACACTTACATCTACTCGATGCAGCAGCTGCTCTCGCCTGAGATGAAAAACTATCGCGCCGACCTTTACTGGAGCGGTGAAAACGCGGTTTACAACGGCGAGATGTGGTTCAAGCAGGACCAGATTGGCGCCAAAACCTATGGCCCGATAAGCGAGCTCGGTTTCGCATCGGCCGGTGAAACGCTTGCTGCAGGCTATGAGCTGTTTATTGATATGGGCAACTTCTGGGGCGTTGCAGGCGAAGACGGAACAACCGTGTTCCCCGTAACCGACGAAACTCTTATCCGCGACCCCGCAGTTCCCGAAGATGATCCCGAAGGTTATGTTTCGCCCAAGTATGTATATGAGACCTATCTCGCGGACGGCGCTCCCTATGCTTCTTATGCCGGCAGCTATCTCATGTATATAAAGGGTGAAATCGTAAAGATCGATTGGGAAGATGTCGGTCTCTATAAGCTCAGCGACTATGAGCTTGTCTATGTGACCGAGAAGCCCAACTCGATGTTCAACTTCCTTATTTCGGGTCAAACGCTCTGGCTTGTTTACGAGCCACTGTACGAAGCCGGTAAGAAACAGGTTGAAAACCTCGTTACCACCAACTATGGAACGTCGATAGACACATACATGGCTTATGGCCCGTACAAGCTTGCAACTTTTGAGAAGGACAAGCAGATAGTGTTTGTCCGCAACGAGAACTGGTACGGCTGGACCGACGGCAAGCATGAAGGCCAGTTCCAGACCACCCAGATCAAGTGTGAAGTGCTTACCGACCAGGCCACAATCCTGCAGAAGTTCAACAAAGGCGAGCTTGACACCGTAAGCCTGCATTCCGATGACCTTGAAGAATACGGAAGCTCCGATTATCTGCTCAAGACTCCCGAAACCTATACAATGCGTTTCTTCTTCAACACCAACCTCGACGTGCTGAAGAGACTTGAGGCAGAGCGCAACGACGGCAACAACATCCAGATCCTCTCTATCCAGGAGTTCCGCAAGGCTATGTCGTGGTGCTTTGACCGCGAATCCTGGTGCAAAGAGGTCACCGCCGGCGAAATCCCGCAGGTTGGTCTGCTCTCTTCGCTGTATTACTACGACGTTGAGAACAACCCCAAATCGGTATACCGCAACTCCGAGCAGGCAATGCGCGGCATTGTCAACTTCTACGGTCTGACTTACGGTGAAGGCCAGCGCTACGAGACGCTTGAAGAAGCATATCGCGCCTGCACAGGTTTTGACCTTGACAAGGCAAGAGAGCTTTTCACCATTGCGTATAACAAAGCCATTGAACAGGGTATATATACAGACGGTCAGAATATCGTCATAAACGTCGGAGCCGCCAGAGGCGCTTCTACAAACGAGCTTGTAAAGCAGGAGAAGAAGTTCAACGACTTCCTTGCAGCCGGAACACAGGGCACTCCGCTGGAGGGCAAAGTTTCGGTCAAGTATATCTATAACCTCAACGACCGTTACGGCGACGTTGCGGACGGTCTGCGCGAAGCCGGCTACGGCGGTCTTGGCGGCGCAGCCTTCTACCCCTACCGTTCGTTCAACTCCTATATTGACGCCGAACAGGCGGTCGGCGGCAAGATTTCCGAAGGCAACTTCGACGCGACCAAGGTTATGGTCACCATCAAGTACGACTTCGACGGTGACGGAACAGAAGATGAGGTAACCGACACGCTGTTCAACTGGAACGCTTCTATCGGCGCGGGCGGCAAGTATTACGACGCCGACCACGACTTGAAGCTGACCATCCTGTCGGCAATCGAAGTGACCATTCTTGACGAGTGCCACACCTTCCCGATTACGGTTACCGCACAAGTGCAGCTCTACTCCAAGAAGATCAAGTTCGCCACAACCAACTACAACATCATGTATGGTTACGGCGGAATCAGGCTGCTTACCTATAACTACTCTGACTATGAGTGGGATCAGTATGTAGCATCTCAGGGCGGCACGCTCAGCTATAAGTAATTAAATACTGTAATTTCTGAATGATCGGTCCGCCGGATTCGGTATGAATCGACGTCCGGCGGGCCGATTAAAATAAGAATGCGGGTAGTTTGGCGCAGGACATTTTGGCAACGCGCCGGACAATCGCGTTCTTTGTGTTTTTATTAAAGCTTTATCCTGCTAAAGTAGTAACAAATGGAGAGCGCGGGCTGATGAAATATATCATAAAAAGAATCCTGCTGATGCTGATGACATTGTTTATCATCATGACAATATCATTTGTCCTGATAAAAATGCTTCAGCCGGAAGTACCCGCGACGGGCGCGGCGGTCGAAACAGAGATGGCGCGGCGCCGCGCGCTGGGTTATGACAAGCCGATATTGGTTCAATACGGCATTTATTTGAGAAACATTTTAACCAAGTGGGACTGGGGAACATCTTGGAAAATTGACTATCTTTCGGACGCAACCGAAGTTTTGTTTTCGCGCATGGCTCCCACACTTATTGTGAATATATATGCTTTTATTATCTCGGTACCGCTTGGAATTCTGTTCGGAATTTACGCGGCACTGAAAAAGAACAAATGGCAGGATTATTTAATCTCCACCGGTGTAATGATCTTTGTTTCTGTTCCGTCATTTGTTTACGCATTTTTGCTTCAATATTTCTTTTACTATAAACTCGGCTGGTTTCCAAGCACGGTTTCAAGCCTGTACGACGTCGGCATAAAAATGGGCCTTGGCCAGTCGGAAGTAACGGCAATGCTCGCAAGCGGCGACACGCTCAGGCTTTGGCTTTCATGGCCGATGTTTGTTTCGATGGTTCTGCCTGTAATGGCGCTTTCGTTTGGTACAATCGCGGGTCTTGCACGGTTTACCCGTGCAGAGCTGACCGAGGTTTTGACCAGCGATTTTATGCTTTTGGCGCGAGCGAAAGGTTTGACGCGCGCTCAGGCTACTATACGCCATGCTTTGAAGAACGCTATGGTGCCGATTTTCCCCATGATAATCAGCGAATTTATATTGATAATGTCCGGTTCGCTGGTTATAGAACAGATATTTGGGATTCCCGGTGTCGGGAAATTGTATTTGCAGTCGATAAACCTTCTTGACTATGACGTTTTCCTGTTTGTAAGCATGTTTTATACATTTATAGGGCTTGTCGGTTCGCTGGTAATCGACATGTCATACGGCATAATAGATCCGCGCATTAGAATGGGTGAAAGGTAAGGGATGGAGTATGAATAAAGTTGTTGATATAGACAATGTTCCGTCTGAAATACTCAATATCCCCGCCCAAAAGCTCCGCCTTGCCGAAAGAGGCGAACTTCACGACGAAAAATTTGAGACAAAGCCCATCGGATACTTCCGCGATGCGTGGATCCGGTTTCGTAAAAACCGCTCCTCGGTCGTTGCCGCGATGATAATTTTAGCGATTATATTGTTTGCACTGATTGTGCCGCTTATTTCACCTTATGACGTCAGCTTTTCGGTGACGACATACTCCAAAAAGCTGCCGAGAACCAAACTGCTTTCTAAAATCGGTATATTTGACGGCACAAAGGTGCGCGAACGCAACGACAATGCTTACGCCTATACGGTGGGTATAGGCGTCGGCGCCGCGGACACAGACGGTACCGGCGCTACTTGGGAGGAAGGGCTTGCACACGAGCTTAGCCCTGCAAAGCGCATAATAAGGGAGTATGAGCGCGAGGGCAAGCGCTATCGCGACATAGCTATTGACGTGTATCTCGAAGTCGGATTCCGCTATTATTCGGTTACCGATGAAGAGTATGAGAAGATTCGAGCGTGGGAAAATGAAACCGGGATTCAAGTTTTGTACCCGATGGTCGATACCCACAGCGAGTTTTGTTATGACCCGCTTGACGCCAACTATTGGTACAAAACAAAGCCGGGACGCATGGAGCCTATCAAAGAAACCGATTTCAGCTACCGCGAAATTGACATTGATACCGAGCAGCTCGAGCCAAACTATCTGTACGACAAAGACGGCAACGTGCGCTTTTATCAGAATATAGGCACGAACATGAAGAAAATCCGTGTGCTGTATTACAACTACTATCGCTATCTATACGGGTTCGAGCCATATCACCTGTTCGGCACCGACGCAAGCGGATATGATATCTGCGTGCGTCTTGCCGACGGCGTAAGGCTTTCGATTATGCTTGCCGTTTTCGTTTCGGCTATCAACTTCGTTATCGGCGGCGTATACGGCGCAATCGAAGGCTATTTCGGCGGCACCGCCGACCTTATAATGGAGCGTATTGCCGATATTCTCTACAATATGCCGTTTATGGTTGTGGTCACGCTGTTCCAGCTCCACTTTGCAAATAAAGTGGGCCCGATAATGTCACTGCTGTTTGCATTCGTTACGACCGGATGGATAGGAACCGCGAGCCGCATTCGAATGCAGTTTTATAGATTTAAAAATTCCGAATACGTCTATGCGGCGCGTACATTGGGCGCAAGCGACGCAAGACTGATGCTGCGCCATATATTCCCGAACTCGCTTGGCACTATAATTACATCGTCGGTAATGGTAATACCGGGCGTGATTTATTCGGAAACAATGCTGTCGTTTTTGGGCATCATATCGCTTCAGGGGGACAAGGGTACTTCGCTTGGCACCATGATCTCCAATGCGCAAGCCTCGCTGACCCAATTCCCGCACATGATGTTTTTCCCGGCACTTATAATCTCGCTTCTTATGATTTCGTTTAACTTATTCGGCAACGGCCTGCGCGACGCCTTCAACCCGTCGCTGCGCGGCGTGGAGGACTGACCGATGGCTGAAAGAAACAACGATAAAATTCTCGAAGTGCGCGACCTGCGCATATCATTTAAGACATCAAACGGCAAAGTTCAGGCTGTGCGGGATATCGGCTTTGACCTCTATCGCGGCGAAACGCTTGCGATAGTCGGCGAATCCGGCTCCGGCAAGTCGGTAACCAGCCGCGCAATTTTAGGCATACTTGCCGGCAACGCGATTGTCGAAGGCGGGTCTATTCTCTATGGCGGGCAAGACCTTTTGCGTATAACCGAAGAGGATTTCCAGAAGATTCGCGGCGACAGGATAGCGATGATCTTCCAGGACCCGCTGTCCAGCCTCAACCCCATAGTTCGCGTCGGCAAGCAGCTTACCGAAGCGATGCTGCTTAAAAACCGCACCGCCCGCCGGCGCGCGCGCAGGGAGTTTAACGACCTGCTTGCGCAAATGGGCGAATGCATGCGCGAAGGCGCAAAAAGATACAGCATTGCCGGGCTGACAAACGAGAAGATAAAAAGCGAGCTTAAAACATTTGACAAATTCTGCATTGTGGCTATCAAGCTGCAAAACAAATACAATGCCGCGGAACGCGCCGTATCGGAGGCGAAGGCAAAGCTTGAGATCATTAAGCTCAATCACGAGCGCAAGCAGAAAATCGAGTATAAAGCAACAATAAAGCGGCTTCTCGCCAACCTGCGCGACGCCGAGCATCCGTATACGGTAACGCGCAGCGAGCTTGAGCCGGCTGTGTCCACGCTCAAATCCGAGCTGCCCAAATGCAAAGACAGCTTAACCGACGGCGCCTATCAGGCCGCCGTCAATCTGATAGAATTGCTTGAGGCTGCCGATAAAAAAGAAAAGCCAAACTTTTTTACCGCGGGATATTACGCGATGCGCAATCCGCAGGAGGATATATACAAGCACCCTGTCGGAGAGCTTAACAGGCTCACACGCGAGTATCTTGACCGTGAGTTTATGCTTGGATTTATCGATGATGCAAAGGTCGCGCTGCGCTTTGCAATCGAGAAATCCGTAGAGCTGAAAAAAAATGCAATCGATGAAATCGACCGCCTGCTGCCGGTTTTCAGGAGCGAGCACCCCGTCGAGAAAGAGTGCCGCGCCGCGGCAAAAACACTTGTTGCGGCGGTCGAGGCGGCAATCGACCGCCTGGAGATACTCAAGGACAGCACAGCCTATGCTTTTGGGGTTAACCTGCACACTGCGCTCGACAAGTATTTCGGCGGTGTGAAAAGCAATCCCGATGCGCAGGCAAAGTATGATAAACTCAAGCGCAAACATGACAGGCTGGTTGCGCGCGGCAAACAGCCCGACTGGACAGTCCCGCCTGCCGAGCTTGTGGACCTTGAGCTTGCAAAATCCAACATCGAGCTTGTGATAAAGCGTGTTCGTGATTCGTTTGAAGCATACATTAATGCCGCATCCGGCATAAACCTCAACGAGCGTGCGATTGCGACCGTCGACCACATGAAAGAGCTGGCCGAGCAGGTAGTCTACAAAGTCTCGCGCGAGATGGCGAAATACAAGGCCATCAAGCTCATGGAAGAGGTCGGCATAAGTGAGCCGGAGCGCCGCTATCGTCAGTACCCCTTCGAGTTTTCGGGCGGCATGCGCCAGCGCATTGTCATTGCTATAGCGCTTGCGGCCAACCCGGAAATTCTTATCTGCGACGAGCCGACCACGGCGCTGGACGTGACTATACAAGCACAGATTCTCGAGCTTATCAACAAGCTGAAAAAAGAGCGCAACCTGTCGGTTCTGTTCATTACGCACGACCTCGGAGTTGTAGCAAACATGGCAGACCGCGTTGCGGTCATGTACGCGGGCAAGATTGTCGAGTACGGCACGGTCGAGGACATCTTCTGCCGTCCGGCTCATCCGTATACATGGGCATTGCTTGCCTCGATGCCCGACCTTGAAACAACGGAACAGCTTGACGCAATCCCGGGCACCGCTCCGAACATGATTTATCCGCCAAAGGGCGATGCATTTGCGCCGCGCAACAAATACGCGCTGGAGATAGATTTTGAAATGATGCCGCCGATGTTCAAAATAAGCGAAACTCACTCGGCGGCGACATGGCTGCTCCATCCGAATGCGCCAAAGGTAGAGCCGCCGAAGATAGTCACAGAGCGTATCAAGCGTATAACCGAAAGGCTGAATAAAATGGAGCAGGGCACAAAAAGTGCCGCAACGGCGGAGAAATGAAAGCCGGAAAATACAGCGGCGCGACAAATAGTTTCAAAGGGAAGAGTGCGGCCGCGGTCGCCGGTGCAGGCGAATTTGGGCGGCGCACGGCAACGGATATGGAAAACAAAGAAAACGAAGTGCTGCTCCGCGTCGAAAACCTTTGCCAGTATTTCAAATTGGGCGGCAATGAGCTCAAAGCCGTCGACAATGTGTCGTTTGAGATTCGAAAAGGCGAAGTCTTTGGCCTTGTCGGCGAATCGGGATGCGGCAAAACAACGACCGGACGCACCATAATAAAACTGTATGACGCGACATCAGGCAATGTGTACTATAAAGGACGGCGCATTTGCGCGGGAACGCGCTCGTATCGCGATGCGATAAAGCGGTATAAAGAAGAGTATGCGGAATATGTAAAGAAGGCAAAAAACGACCCCTCGCTCAAGGCGAGACTTCCCGAGCTCAAGCGCGAGCGTGATGCCAAAATCACCGAGCAGCGGCGCCTGATCGCAAAAGCAGAACACGACCAAAAATACAGCGACAAAGACTATGCGCGTGAGGAGATAGAGCGGCTCAAAGCCGAGTATAGCGCCAAGCTTGCCGCGGAAAAAGACCCCGAAAAGCTTGAGCGTCTGCGCGCGGAGTATAAAGAGGCATTGCGCATCACAAAGAAATGCCGCTTTTCAACGCAAATCCAGATGATATTCCAGGATTCAATTGCGTCGCTTAACCCGCGTATGACAGTGCGAGAGATCATCGCCGAAGGGCTTAAAATCCGCGGGATACGCGACAAAGAGTACATTGACAAGCGCGTTTACGAGGTGCTCGAGCGGGTTGGCCTTGTTCGCGAGCATGCCGGCCGCTATCCGCACGAGTTTTCGGGCGGCCAGCGCCAGCGCATCGGCGTTGCACGTGCCATTATAATGGATCCCGGGTTGATTATAGCCGACGAGCCGATATCGGCGCTTGACGTGTCCATACAGGCGCAGGTCATAAACCTGCTGAACGAGCTGCGCTATGAACTGGGTTTAACTATATTATTTATCGCGCATAACCTTTCAGTTGTCAAATATTTCTCCGACCGCATTGCGGTCATGTACAGAGGCCAAATTGTAGAGCTTGCGCCATCTGAAGAGCTGTTTTTGCATCCGCTGCATCCGTACACAAATGCGCTGCTGGCAAATATACCGCAGCCCGACCCGTTTTACGAAAAGGAGCGCAAGCGCAAGGTATACAATCACCTTGTCGAACATGACTATACGGTCGAAAAACCGTCGCTGCGCGAGATAACGCCCGGGCATTTCGTAATGTGCAGCGAGTCGGAGTATAAAAAGTACCGGCAGCAGCTCGGTCTTACGGTATGAAAGGCTCGGACAAAGACCAATACATGAGAAAATATGTCCGCGTGGCGCTGCTCGGACTTGCCGCGTCGGCGGTGGCGACATATTTTGCCGGATTTTTTACCGCCGAAAACGCAGCGGGCATGGTTCACGCCATCTGCGACGGTCTTTTCGTCGCGGCGGTACTGCTTTTAGGCGGCGGCGGACTTGGATATGCCTCAAATCAAGGTATATTTGACGTGCTGCGCTATGGGACATCGCTGGCAATCAATGTGATGAGACCCGGCAAGTTTGTAAAAAAATACGGCTCGTACGTCGACTATAAAGAGCACAGAAAGAGCAAAAAAATCGAGTGGGTTCATATCGTGCTGGTCGGCTGCGGGTATCTGGTCGCCGCTTTTATCGCGCTCGGCGTGTATTATCTGCTGCAGTAAAACGGGAAACTCAGCCGGAACATCGCGCGTGACGAGCTTTTGCTTTGACACTCACAGTTTTCTTGACCGGACATTACATCACTACAAATCGCTTTGTCCAAATAACATGCCGCTCCCGAAAAAGGAGCGGCATTGTATTTTGCAGAGCCTTTATTATTCTATCGGCTTTACAAGCGATTCGATGTCGGTGCCCGGCGGCGAGGGCTTTACATCTTTCGAGCGGGCAAGACAGGTATAAAACTCGCTGCCTCCGTAATAGAGGTGCCATTCGCCGTTGAAAAGCGTCATACCTGTGAAAAACACCGTGTCCCGCCAGTAAGATACAGGTTTGTACGGCGGCTCGGCGGCAAGACCGTTTTCCCACGGTATGTTTTCGTCGGCGGTGAGTACCGGGCGCGGGAGCCATGCAATAGGCTTGCCGGGATCGCGCTTGTTTAAAAGCACCTCACCGATAGCGTAAAAGTGTCCTGTATGATGGCCGCCGGTGAAAAGTATGATATCGTCGGTATGCTTTGGGTTATAGTTTGTCAGCGCAAAGCAGCCTTCGCCGCCCGGCCAGCTGTCCTCCAGCTCCACCGACTCCCAATGTATCAGGTCATCCGACAAACCCATCAGCCCGTTGTTGATATACATCACAAATTTGCCGTTTATCATCACGGCTTCGTTGTCCGGGTCCTGGACAACACAGGGATTTCGGTGTATACGTTTGGCGTCAGGGAATACAAGGCCGAGCATTTCCCAATGCAAAAGGTCATCGGAGACCGCCATGCAAATACCGGACTCTGACGGGTCGTCAATGCGCTTCCAATTCCAGCGGTTGAGGTACATATAGTATTTGCCGCGGAAGGAGACAACGCAGACATCCTCAAACGAAAAGCGCCGGTCTTCGCCCTTGCGGAAAAGCGGGCTGTATTCGGTGAGCTTTTGGAAGTTAATGCCGTCGTCCGACACGGCTATTCCTATATCGCACATATAGTCGATGCCGGGCACAGCATACTCTTCGGGTGCGGGAAATTCGCCGCGGTAAATGTAATAGAGCTTGCCGTCCTTTTTTATAACCGAGCCGTTATGGACACCGCCGCCGAATCGACCGCAATCCCAGCTTCCGGGCGTGGGTGCGAGAACGGGGGCATGGTGTTTTGCAAACCCGCCTATTGCCCATGCCGGAAACTTGTATATGGACAAATCGAAAGGCTCTCGGCTGAAGTCGCCCCAGTATTTTTCCTCATCGTACCTGTATATTTCAGACCACTTTTTGCGCTCCTCATCGGTAGGCGCAGAAAACTGCCAGTCGAAAAAACCGTTACCATGAAAATTATTGCTTTGTTTTCCCATAAATAATCCTTAAATAATAGTAATAATGCGGGCGCGGAGATTGCAAGGGGATTTTGCCTCACAAATCGCCGCGCCCGCGGTTTTATCATGTTGCCGCGAGGTTCAATGGCCGCGGCCGTAAAGCGATATTAGGTTAAAACTTGACGTGCAGTGTCGCAATCGAATATGCATCAACGTCGAAGCTCACGGTGTTGCCCGCTATGTTCACGTCGCCAAGCTTATGGCGCTCGGTGATGTCCACAAGCGCGGCGGAGACAGGCGTCTTTGCGAACTTGATGCTAACATGCTGCTTTTCGCCATGCCAGTCGGAGACGCGAAGGATAAGCCCGCCTTCCTCGGCAGTCTTGACGGCCGAGACCATGACATTGCCGTCAAGCTCGAACGCTCTGCCTTCAAGCGGCAGGGTTCCGCCGTGCTTTGTAGCCGATGCAAAAGCTACGGGATGGCAGAACAGGTGCGCATGCTTCTTTGCGCAGTCAGGGCTTGTTACCATGACGCCCAGCTTCATGTGGTGTTTGCCAAGCTCAGGGTACGGATCGGGGTCATACGAGCTGCGGATAAGCGTTACGGCGCCGGCATTGTCGTTTCCGCGGAAACCATATTTGCTATCGGTGACTATAGAGACAACCGGGCCTTCGCTTCTGTATATCTGCATGAAGCTGTTTGCAGGCACGTCGTGCGGCATCTCGGAACGGTCGACCATACCGAACGGGATGTCATAGCGATACTTTTCAGCGGCATATTTGACCGGAACATAGAAGTTGAGCTGCGGTATCCCGGTTTCGGGGCGCCCGATTTCATGCCAGTCGACGCGCACGTCAAACTCGAGCGTCCTCGAGTTCTCGGGAAGCGATATGGTTACGTCGAGCACTGAGGAGTCGAACTTGATCTGGTACGAAATCCACTTCTTCAGCGCGCCAAGGGCGTGTTCGGTCAGGCGAACGTTCTTTGCCGTGTTAAGCGGCAGAGCATTCATATACGGGCCGACTCTCCAGGAGGTCATGCCGAAGCGCGGGTTTTCATCTATGCGCCTGAATATGCAGGCGGGCTTTGCGGGGTCTACGAGCTCCTCGCCGGTCTTTTTGTCGACAAGCGACTTGAGCGCAATGTCTGTCGAACCAAATACCGCGCGGATGTGCTCGTTTTCAAGCACAAGGTCGCTGTCGCCGATGTGGTTGTCGCTGCGCGGGTCGCGCGGGAGGCTGTAGTTTCCTACCGGCACGCTGTCCATCTGGCGAAGGATATAAGTCGTATATCCGAATGCCGGCACCTCGGCCATTATAAGCAGTTTAGTGAAATGATGGCCCCAATAGTGGTGACCGTGTGCTGTTATCTGGAAGGGCACCTTATTGCCGCCAGCGTCTGTGACATACACGCGGCCGAAGTCGCCGGGATAGTCCCAAACAGTGACCTCGACAGGCTCGCGGCGGTCGTACATTGTCGTGTTGAACAGGTGCAGCACGCGCACGTTACCGCGACCGCGCTCGGTCTGCGGGAAAAGGTGGCCGCTGCTGTGGTCGACATTAAAGCCGACGCCCGCACCCTCGGAGATTGTGTGGTTGTTTTCGTCAAAATCTATAGAGGAAGTGTCAATGGCAAGCCCAATTTCGCGCATTGCAGAGTTGGCGCAAATGTTGATTGTTGCCAATGCCTCCTGGAAGCGGCCAAGCGCATACTCGCGGGTCTCAATCACGCACGAGCCGGGAAGGATGTCATGGAAATGGTTGAACAGAGTGTTCTCCCAAGCAGAAGCGAACAGCTCTACTTTAGGGCTCGAGTCTGCATACAGATACGCACATGCGGACAGAGCCTCGGAATCGTAAAGCCTGTCTTCCGCAATGCGGTTGGACATTTTGATGCGAGACTGCGAGGTGTAGCAGCCGGTGAACACGAAGTTAAGCTCGTGGTTTACGGTGGGCAGCTTGTCGCGGAACTTTTCAAGCTCGGCGAAATACTCCGCATAAGTGCCGAACTTTATCGTGGGATAAAGCGGCCAGCTCGACATGTCAATAATGCGCTCGACGTCGCGGCGAGTGGGTCCGCCTCCGTGGTCGCCCACGCCGTATACGAACAGGTTGACGTCCACGCCATGTTCATGGCAGAACAGCGGGTCGGTGACAAACGAGTCGTATTCTACGGTGCCGTTGTACCATCTCGGGTCGCGGAAAACGAGTACACGCTTGCCGGAGGGCGACTCCCAATTGTAAAGGAAATACTGGTCATGAGCGCGGCAGTGATAATAGTAATCGACGCCGCCGTTTTGCAGAATCTCGGGTACGTTTGCGTTGTGCCCGAAAGTATCGGGCTCGAAGTCGATTTTGATGCTGTCGGGCGAAATGTCAAGCAGCCTCGAAAGATAGCGCTTGGTATAGAGTATGTGGCGGGACAGCGACTCTCCATTGGGCATGTTCTTGTCGGTTTCAACCCATGTCGAGGCCGAAACTTCCCAGCGGCCTTCATGCACGCGGCGCTTGATTTCCTCAATCATTTCGGGCGCGTGTTTTTCGACAATACGGTAAACCGATGCCTGGGACTGCGAGTACTTAAATTCGGGATACTCGTCCATCAGCGTCAGTATTGTCCTGAAGGTGTCAATCGTCACCGCCGCAGTCTCCTGATAGCCCCACATCCAGTTCATGTCTATGTGGGCATGGGATACGCAGTATATGGTGTATGCTTTTACCGCGTCGCTCAAGTCGGAAAGCTGAGCCTCAACTTTTTGGGCTACAGGTGCGGGCAGGGTCTGGTTTTCGCTGATAGCCGCGACAAGCTCGTCGGCCGCAGCCTCGATGCGCGAATCGAACTCACCGCCGCGAATTTTGGAAAGTCCGGCCAGGCAGCGCAACTGGCTGTCGATGCGCTTTGCCCAGTAGCTGGAGTTTGAAACGCTGTGAATAATATCAAATTTCTGTGAGATGTTCATTTGAAATCCTCGCACTATGTTATTTAAACCACACGTCGGCTTGCAATCAGTTGCTATGCGTGACGGCAAAAATGCCGTGATATTTCCTTCGAGCTAATTATACTTATTCAAGCGATGCGATAATGCGGTCTGCCCAGTCAAAAACCTGTTTTTTCAAATCATCGGAAGCAATCTTGAGGAAAGATGGCGAAAATCCGAGATTGAGATACAGTTTTTCGTCACACACATTTGCGCCGGCTTCGGCAACAGCATTTATTACATCGGTTGCATCGGAGCGTGTTCCGTCAATAAGGAACGCGACATTATCCGCGCGGCTCTTGTTAAGCTCCATGGCAAATCTGCGGAGATTGTCGGGAGTCTTTTTGCCGATTGACATCAGGATGAAAACTATTCTCTCGTTTTCACAGGGATATGCAGGCGGAATAACGTCGGACTTTACTTGATATTTCGCGGCGAGAGCTTCGGCCAAAGCGGCCATTTTACCTTTTGATGAGAAATAAAGCACTCGAACTTTTGCAATCGCCATTTTCAAATCCTCCGTCTGTTATTTATTTTGTTATTACTCATTAATTATAATATATTTAAAAGAAAAATACCAGTCTTTTGCGATTATTTTAACATTTTAAGCGCAATGAACAAATTTATTTGTCTAATATATGCATAACAAACAATATAAGAATATTGACTTTTCATTTTGCGTGTGATAGACTATTGCAAGGATTTTCCCGAATACAGCAAAGGAGCGCGGATAAGACTCCGCAGGGGATAAAAAATGCTTATCACAGTGATCGGGCGCGGACATTCGGGCACGCGTGCGATATCGCACACTCTTTCGGCCAGCGGCGTGTATATGGGTGAACCGCTTAACGTTTCGGGTGACCTTTTGCCGCCGCAAAAAATGTACGATGCCTGCCGCGTTTTTGCACAGTATGTCAATTATACCGGAGAGCTTGAGTGGGATTTCTCGCATGTTATCGGATCCGATCCCACACCTGAATTTAGGACACTGATTGAAGAATACCTTCACACCGTGCTCACATCCGACAGCAAGCTGCGCGGGTGGAAAATTCCCGAAACGACGCTTGTGTATCCGTGGATAGTCAAGATGTTCCCTGACGCAGCCTATATCTTTTGGGTGCGCGATCCCCGCGACTGTATTTTAAACTCGCATCTTACCGACGATCTCGCCGACTTCGGCGTGAAATATACACTCCCCAAGCGATATCTTGACGAATGTAAAACAGAAGAGGACATCGTTCGCTTAAAACGCTCTGTAAGCTGGTATTATCAGCGGGAGATAGTCCGCTCGATACCGAAGCCCGCAAAGTGGATTTCATTCAGGTTCGAGGATATGGTTCTCGACCAGGATGCGCAGCTCCAGCGGCTTTCGGAGTTTATCGGAACTGATGCCGCGAAAATCGAAATGCGCAGGGAATCGGTCGGCAGATATAAAAATGATACCGGCGTCCATTATTTCGATTTCTTCGAAGCAGATATGAAAGAACTCGGTTATCTTTGATTGATTTTTATGCGTGACTGCGAAAAAAGCAAAAGTGTTTACATATTACTCACGCGAACAGACACATTTATGTCGCGTATTATCGCGGCTGTAACGCAAGCCCGTTATACCCATGCCTCCCTGAGTCTGGACTACGGGCTTAATCGCATGTACAGTTTCGGGCGGCTGTATGCATATTTCCCGTTTATCGGCTGCTTCAAGCGCGAAGAAACAACGTCGGGCGTGTATGCAAGGTTCAGGCGCTCGCCATGCGTGTTGTTTGAGCTGAAAGTGACCGAAACCTCATACGATGCGATATGCGCGCATATAGGAGAGCTGGAGCGGCATGCAAGCCGGTATAAATATAATTTATTAGGCCTTTTTACAAATTACATAGGCCTCCCGGTCAGGCGCGAACACCATTATTTTTGTTCTGAATTTGTTGCCGATACGCTGGTGCGCGGCGATGCGCTGCGTCTTGCACGCGACCCGTCGCTTGTTCGCCCGAGCGATTTTTTGGAGATGGTCGAGCTCAAGCCCGTTTTTGCCGGCACAATTGAAACGCTTGACGAGTTCATCAGGCAGCGCGTCAGGGTGGCAAGCGAGGCAAAACTTATTCAAAAATATCCGGCGCCGCAAAATGAGCCAAGCGCTGCAACCCGCAGAGCGTTTGCTGCCGGCATGATTTTGAGCGTGCTATCGCGTTTCAAAGGCGCGTGACTGTAACAATTGGAAAAACAAAGAAAGGTGAGGTTGATTTTTACCTCACCTTCTTTTTTTGTTTGTATGCCAAACTGTTTGCCATACAGCGCCCACAGCCCGACTTGAGCTGTGGCGCTTTGCTATTTACTTACCGTTTGAAATGCGTGTGAATCTACCGGTCGGTTTCGTCGACAACGTCGACTTCGCTGCGGAAGAGAAGTGAAATACACCACAGTGCGGCAAGTCCGACAAGTGTGTAGATTATACGGCTTACCAGCGATGCCTGCCCGCCGCAGATCCACGCAACTATGTCAAATCGGAACAGACCAATACTGCCCCAGTTGATACCGCCTATAATTGCAAGAATTAACGCTATCCTATCAAGCATTTCGAAAATCTCCTGTTCAATTTTCGTTCATTGCTTGGTTAGTATTAGCGTTAGCTTAATTTGATATGCATTCTTAATTCTGGAAAATTATACCGAGGTAAATTTTTGCCCTTTTAGCCTTCGGTTTGGGCGGCGGTTTCCTCGCTTTCATCGCTTTCTCCGCTTGCGGCGTTGGGATCGGTCTTGCCGAGATAAACGCTGCCGTCTTTGGCCGTAACGTTTACCTTTATAAACGCCATGGGGGTGGAGGAAGTGTAAGTTTCGCCTTTGCTTTCGCCTTCTACAAAGACCTCGCCGCCTCCGCCGGCGGTTATTTCATAGGTCTGATAGGCAAAGTTGTGGGCAAAATAGCTTAAATCGCCGCGTTTTACAGTGGCTTCGAGCGACAACAGATCGGTCTCGCGGAGCACGGCATTGCCCGTACCTATGTCTATTGTTACTGCGGAGTGTATTTTATTTTGCTCAAACAGCAGGTCGCCCGTCCCGATTTTGATAGTAAAGTCCGGGCGGATTTTCATACCTTTTACTGTTACGTTGCCGCTGTCCAGCTTAATTTCAAATTGCTTTAGCTGATAACTGCCGGTAAGATATATATTTACGGTTTTTTGGCCCGGCTCGGTATCTCTGCGCAAGAGATACTGGCGAAGCCCACCGAATTTGACTTGCTTTTCGCCGAAATTTAAAAGCTGCAGAAAACCAATGGATTCGTCAACGGTAAGTATGCCGTCCGACACAGCGAAACTGTACGAACCGGCATAATTGACAAGCTCGATATACGGTTCTTCGGCGTCGCCATAGATATTGACGTCGGCATCTTTCAAAACCAGCGAGATTTTGTTAAGTGATTTATCGTCGAGCGTTATAAGCTCATTGCTGTTCTCGCCGCCTGCGGTCTCAAAAAGCTCGATCCCCTGATCGGCTGCCATTTCTGCCGCGATGTAGCAGGTTACAATACCGCCGACTATGAGCAGCACCGACAGGCAGAGGAATATAATAGATGTCGGTCTCACTGTGTCGCACACTCCTTTTTAATTTTATGAAACAGGCGAACAGCGGACCGAATTACGAATTTTAAAAACTCAAAAAGCTTGGTCATTACAAACGGGAGAAAACGTATCGCTATGTTGTAGATTGCGATACCGGCGAACATCGCCGAGCCACCAATAGTCACGCCCAGTCCTATTTCAAAAAGACCGGCGGGCAGCACGCTGAATGTTTGGGTTATCCCGTATATAATGCCGAACAGCGAAAGCCCTGTTCCGACGGCGGCAACAGCTATCATAGCGGCAACCAGCCCGACAATCATAACTGCAATTGCTGCAAAACATAACAAAAACAGCGACAGCACAGTAAGTGCAATCACGCCCCACAGAGGGAAAGTGAGCGCAAACAATACCCAAAACATCGGCGGTGTTTGAGCGGGCAGCTCGTCAAGCGACGAGAAGTCGAGGTGGGTTTCTTCGTACCCGTCGTCATACATCTGGTAATCTTCGGTTAGTTCGGCGGCGTCAATGCGTGACGAAACCCGTTTGATTTGGGGTTCGGCTGTCCCATCCGGCTCGCTGACAGTGTCGATACGGTCAATTTTTATGGTAGCGCCGTCATCGGCGAAAGACTGATTTTGTTTTTGCTGTGTTTTTTTAGCGACTGCGTCGTATATGGCGGTTGCCTCGTTGTCGGTGTCTTGGCTTGTTTTGCTGTCTACGACGGTATAATAGGAAGCCGTATGGTCATAATCTCGGGTGTGCTGCGGCTCTTGGCCGGAGGCTTGAGCCGTTTGGCGCTCTTTTTCTTTTATCAGCGAGTAGATGTTTGCGGCGATGGCTTCTGCGCTGTCGAAATCGGCAATGGCAGCTTGCGCTTCCTCTTCCGACATACGCGAGAAGTAGCGTTCAAATTGCGCGATTTGACGCTCTACCATCTCGTCGGTCAAGTCGCTGTAAGCATACAGCGCATCTGTAAGTGCCGCAAGGAATTCGCTTTTTGTCATCTGCTGCATTGCGCTGTGGCCTCCGATTCTAACGTTAAAGGATTAAAAAAACAGCGGGGCACGCCGATATGGCATGCTTGGTGCCCCCGCTTGCAAAAGACAGCGGGCTGTGATATAATACGTTTCAAAATCATTATAACAAATCCTGTGGTGAAATTCAATATGCGGATGCGAAAAAAGAAGCGTTGCGCAGAGCGGCTCGAGGCATGCTCGGACTATATAATAAATCACTCGTCAGAGCTTGAGAAAAAGCCCTATGTGCTTGAGATAGGATGTGGAAAAGGCGGATTTATCGTCGAAGCGGCTCAGCGCGAACCGGACATACCGTTTTTGGCGATGGAGAGGGTGCCCGACGTGCTTGTAGTCGCCGCGGAGAAAGTGAAGGCGCTCGGCCTTTCAAACGTAAAGCTGATATTGGGCGACGCCTCCAGACTGTTTGACTTTATAGGCGAAGGTGAGATAACGCGCATATATCTCAACTTTTCCGATCCGTGGCCGAAAAAAAAGCACTACAAGCGCAGGCTGACATACCGCGGTTTTCTCGAGCAATATAAACGCGCTCTTGTGCCGGGCGGCGAAATACGCATGAAAACCGACAACAGCACTTTGTTTGAGTTTTCGCTCGAGGAGTTTAGCGCATGCGGTTTTAAGCTGCATAGCCTCACTCGCGACCTGCATGCCAGCGAGTTTGCGGCAGATAATATTATAACCGAATACGAGGAGAATTTTTTGTCGAAAGGTGAAACAATAAAACACGTCGTTGCGGTTTTGCCTAAAAGCGGCTCCGGCAATTGATGCAAATGATATAAGCTGTCAATAAATTAGACGCCTGGATTTTTAATAAACTGTTGACAACAGTCGCCTAATATGTTAACATTAACCGAACTATACTTGCCAAAGGAGCATGCTTATGTGCAGAAAATATATTTGTGCGATTGTTGCGGCGCTATTGGCGGTTGCTGCGGCTGCCGGCTGTGCGGGCGAAACCGCGAAAAAGCCTGCCGAGACATCTGCGGGAGAGGCGACCGGCGGATCCGAGGAAACAGCGGCTGTGTATAAAGCCGACATACCCGATGGACTTTCGTATGACGGGGTGGTGTTCAACATCTGCACATTTCCCGACTCGTCGGCGGGCGTTTACTGGATAGATGTTGACTTCTGCGCCACAGAGGAAAACGGCGAGACTATAAACGACGCTACATTCAGGAGAAAGCGCATTGCCGAGGACATTTTAAACATAAAAATTGTAAATATACCGGCAAACAACTCGGCCGGCGACATGATACGCTCAAGCGTTTCCGCCCAGGACGGCGCATTTGACATTGGATTCATCGATACCCGCGCCGCGTCCAACCTTTCGCAGACCGGCGTGCTGCTCGACTTCAACGAAATCAAAACGCTTGACATGAGCGCGCCTTGGTGGGACCAAAACTGCATAGAGGACCTGACCATCGACGGGGCGCTTTACATGCTGACCGGCGACATCGAGATTATGTATAAAAAGACGTTGGCAATAAATCTTTTCAACAAAGCCATGTTTACCGACTATAATCTCGGCGACCCGTATCAGTATGTGGAAGAAAAAGCGTGGACTATTGAGAAGTTTGCAGCGCTTTGCAAAGCAGTTTCGGAAGACCTCAACGGGGACGGTAAGATGGACGGCAATGACCGGTTTGGCCTGCTGTTTCAGAGCGACCTTATTTCTATTGGCCTGATAGGCGCGGGCGTGGAGTTTGTCGGCTTTGACGGCGACGGCATGCCAACGCTGACTTTTTATAATGATTATACCGTAAGTGCGTTTGAAAAATACACAAGCCTGCTTTACGACAAAAACAGCTGCACAAACGCGCATTTGAACGGTCTTGACCATGCCAACATGTTCCTCAACAACAGAGGCCTGTTCTTTTCCACCGAGTTTCACGCTATAGAGCCGCTGCGCCAGATGGATACCGATTTCGGTATCCTGCCGATGCCGCTGTATGACGAAAAACAGTCCGAATATTATCACTCTATAAACCCGCACGTCGCATCCATGCTTGTGATACCGCGCGACTGTCCTGACCTCGAGCGGGTCGGATATGTGCTGGACGTGCTGGGTGCGGAGTCGAAAAACATACTTACACCGGCATATTACGAAGTCTATCTTAAATCCAAAGGCGCACGCGACGATGAGTCGGAGGCGATAATCGACCTTGTGCTTGCCACGGTGCGCTATGACCTGGGCTATATGTATAACTGGGGCAACATCGGCTCGTTTATGCTCGACATGGTAAAAGTATATAACACGGATTTGGCATCGTCTTACAGCAGAATAGAAAAGTCTGCGCAAAGGCAGCTTGACAAAGCGATCGAAAAATACCAAGAGCTGAAGATGCAATACTGATGAAAATACGCTCGTTTAGGGTAGTGAAAACCGCTAAACGAGCGTTTTTATATTACCTGAAACAGATAAAACTTAAGATAATCCGTCTCGGGCACGCCGAGCAGTGTCGGATGATCGGGCGACTGGCCGCGCGATTCAATGAGCTTGAGCTGCACGTCGGCATCGCGCGCAGCCGAAATCAGCATCGACTCGAATCTGTCGCGCCCCATAAAATGCGAACAGGAACAGCTCGCAAGCCATCCGCCGCGGGGAAGCAGCTTCATCGCCCTAAAGTTGATCTCCTTGTAGCCGCGCTCGGCGCCCGCAACGGCACGCCGCGACTTTGTAAAGGCCGGCGGGTCAAGCACAGTAAAGTTGTAATAGGCGCGCTCCTCGCAAAGCCGGGGCAGAAGGTCGAACACATCGGCGCAGATAAAGTCTATTTTGCCGTCCAGCCCGTTGAGCTTGGCATTGTATTTGGCAAGCTCAACAGCCGTCTCCGAGACATCCACTGCCGTGACATGCTCGGCACCTCCGAGCGCGGCATTCAGCGCAAACGAGCCGGTGTGAGTGAAACAGTCGAGCACGCGCTTGCCGCGCGCAAGCTCTGCCACCCTGCGCCTGTTGTACTTTTGGTCGAGAAAAAAGCCGGTTTTTTGCCCGTTTTCAATATCGACCGCGTATTTTATACCGTTTTCGACAGCGGTCACAACCGTCTCGCTGCCGCGCGGGCAAAAGCCGCGCTCCAGCCAGCCTTTGTATTGCTCCAGCCCCTCAAGCTCGCGCAATTGCGAGTCGTTGCGCTCGTAAATGCCGTCGATGCGGATGCCGACGTCCTTGAGATAGGAGAGAAGAGAAGATAAAATCACGTCTTTACGCGCGTCAATACCGAACGAAAGGGACTGTACCACCAAAACCTCGCCGAATTTGTCGACAACAAGGCCCGGGATGCCGTCGGACTCGCCGAATATCAGCCTGCAGCAGTCCAGGTCGCCCGGCATGACATTGAGCCTGTAGTCGACTGCATATTTCACGCGGCGCGCCCAAAAAGAGTCGTCAAACCTGTCGTTTGTGTTGCGCGATATAATCCGAAACCGTATTTTGCTGTGCAGGCTCAAAAGCCCTGCGCCAAGCCAGCTGCCTTTCTCGCTGTAAATATCGCAGATAGCGCCGTTCGGCGTTCCATTCGGCACATCGGTCTCGGTGTCAAAAACCCACGGGTGACCGGCGCGTAAAGATTTTTCGGCTTTGCGCGTCACGGTCACCGCGGGAAAAGGTCTTGCCATTAATTTTGCTCCCGTTTTTGGAACTTTGTATGTATGCCGGCAGGCAAACTGCTTTGCCGCAACTTACTTTGCCGACAATGCCTCGTCGATAGCAGCGGCGGAGTCGCGACCTGCGCCCATCGCCAAAATGACGGTGGCGGCTCCCGTAACGGCGTCGCCCCCCGCGTAAACAAACGGACGGGAGGTTGTAACGCCGTCGTCTTTAGTGATGATACAGCCGCGGCGGTCGGTTTCAAGCCCCGGCGTTGTCATGCGTATCAGCGGGTTGGGCGTAGTTCCGACCGCGATGATAATAGTGTCAATTTCTATGTCGAACTCCGAGCCTTCAACAGGCTGTGGCGAGCGGCGTCCCGACTCGTCGGGCTCGCCAAGCTCCATGCGCACGCAGGTGACCGATTTGACGTTGCCCTGCTCGTCGCCGTTTATGCGGATGGGGTTGGTAAGCAAGTTGAAGATTATGCCCTCTTCACGCGCGTGATGGACTTCTTCGGCGCGTGCGGGAAGCTCCGCCTCCGAGCGGCGGTAAATAATGCGGACTTCCTCGGCGCCGAGACGCTTTGCGCTGCGCGCCGCGTCCATAGCGACGTTGCCGCCGCCCACTACCGCGACCCGCTTTGAGTGGCGGATGGGCGTGGAGCTGTCCTCTTTGTATGCGTCCATCAGGTTGCAGCGCGTCAGATATTCGTTTGCTGAATAGACGCCGCAGTTGTTTTCGCCGGGGATATGCAAAAACGAGGGCAGCCCGGCTCCCGAGCCGATGAATACGGCCGAATAGCCTTCTTCAAACAGCTCGTCTACCGTTATCGAGCGGCCGACGACCACGTTTGTCTCGATTTTCACGCCCAGCTTTTCAAGGTTTTCAATCTCGCGGCGGACAATCGTCTTTGGCAGCCTGAACTCGGGTATGCCGTACGAAAGTACTCCGCCCGGGATGTGCAGCGCTTCGAAAACCGTCACGCCATAGCCGCGCGCGGCAAGCTCGGCGGCGCAGGTGAGACCCGCAGGCCCCGAGCCGACGACGGCGACTCGCTTGCCTTTCGGCTCCGCTTTTTCGCTGGCCTCGTCAATTCCGTGCGCTGCAGCCCAGTCCGCGGCAAAACGCTCGAGCCGGCCGATCGCGACTGGCTCGCCGTTTCTGCCGCGCACGCATTTGCCCTCGCACTGGTTTTCCTGCGGGCAAACTCTGCCGCAAACAGCGGGCAGCGCGTTTGTCTGGCGGATTATTTTGTATGCGCGCGCGAAATCGCGCTCCGCAATCGCCGAGATAAACTCGGGAATATGCACTGCTACAGGGCAGCCCGAAACACAGGGTCTGTGTCTGCAGTTTAGGCAGCGGTTTGCCTCCGCAACCGCTTCCTCTTCGGTATAAGTAAAGGTAACTTCGTCCCAGTTACCGATGCGAACGTCCGAGGCCTGTTCGGCGGCGGGCGTTTTGGTACGTCTCATATCAGCCATCGGAGGTCTTCTCCTTAAACAGATTGCAGTCGTGAGTTTCTTTTTCACGGTACATGGCATTGCGGCGCATAAGCTCGTCGAAATCGACTTGGTGGCCGTCGAAATCGGGGCCGTCGACGCAGGCAAATTTCATTTCGCCTCCGACGGTGACGCGGCATCCGCCGCACATGCCGGTTCCGTCTATCATTATAGGGTTGAGGCTGACGATGGTTTTTATACCGTATTCTTTCGTCAAAAGGCTTACAAATTTCATCATTATAGGCGGGCCTATCGCTATCACGACATCATACCGGGCGCCGCCCTCTATCAAAGTGCGCAGCCCGTCGGTGACAAGACCTTTATTGCCGTTTGAACCGTCGTCGGTGAGCAGAACAAAACGGTCGGCGCAGGCGCGCATCTCGTCTTCCAGAATAATAAGGTCGGCGGTTCTGAACCCGGTGACGATGTCGACCCGGCAGCCGTTTTCCGAAAGGTATTTTGCCTGCGGATAGGCGATCGCGCAGCCGAGACCGCCGCCCACCACCGCTGCGGAAGTGTAGCCGTCAAGTTCGGAAGGCTTGCCGAGCGGGCCGACAAGGTCTTTGATATACTCTCCCTCATTCAGCGCACCGAGCTTGAGCGTGGTTGCGCCAACGGTTTGGAATATAATATCTATGCTGCCGGCATCGCGGTCATAGCCGGCGATGGTCAGCGGTATGCGCTCGCTGTCCTCCGTCGGCCGCAGTATGATAAATTGTCCCGGCAGCGCTTTTGACGCCACATAAGGCGCATGCGCGCGCATGAAAATCGTGTCGCGATTAAGTGCCCGCTTTTCAAGTATCTTATACACCGCAATATCCTCCGCAAGTAAGTATGCGCTTTATTTTACGAGCCTACAAATAGCACGGTCAGTAGGCTGTATCCAAGCAAAATTAGATTTGCGAGCGCCGCAAGAGCGGCACAACAGTAGTAAAAGCGGTTTCTGTATCTCGTACCTGCCGCCGCCAGCAATATTGCGACAACGGCAAAGAAAAGGGACAACAGGAAAGATGTTCCGAATCTCAATTAGGGTATCCTGCCTTCAGTATGTCAGCCCTCGGCTGACCGCAATTTTTGCAAATTCAAAGAATGTGTAAGGGTCGACAAGCTCAAAATTGGCCTCGGGTCTTGCCCGGCGCAGTGCCGCAAGTATCTCGTCGTGCGCTGTCGGCGATGTGAGAATGGTGCGGAATATATGAAATTTCTTGCGCTTGTCACACAGGTCGATATGCGCGAGCGCGACTTTTGCGGCGTCGTCGGGGGTGGTGCCCGGAGCCGAAATATCGGCGGTGTGAGGCATGAAAACTGTGTTTCCAACTACTTTGGTCGGATGACCATAACTGTTGTGACCCACGCCCACGTCGGCAAACCGGGCAATGTCGGCCATTTGAGCCTCGTCGATTGAATAAACTCCGTTTATGACAAAACCGACGATGTGAAGATCAAACTTGTCGAAATAGTGTTTGTTGTGTTTAACATAAGCCTCGGCGCCGGACGGCAGATCGGAGTGAACCCTCGGTGGATAGAGCAGCCGCGGGTTGTTGTAACCCGCACCGGAGTCGCCGGCCTGGAAATAATCGTTTTGAGTATAGTTTTCGTATATGAAATCGAAAACGTGAGGTATGCGGTCGGACAAATTGGGGTTGAAGCACCACATCAGGGGGTTTTTGCCCAGATTTTTGTCCCGATACCATTGCGGCACAAAGCGGTATGTCCATGCTGCCGCGTCATAGTCGCCCACATAAAAAAGTATATAGGTTTTATCGGGATCATATTCGGCTGTCGGCCTGGGCTTTCTGTTTTCATAGCGGTCTTTCAGTTTATAGTGCCTGCACAGAGATGCGTTTGCCAGACCGCAGTAGCCGTAAGCGTCGGCGTCTTTGATAAAGTTATATGCGGAAATCACTTCGGTGAACCGCCACTCGGCCTCGACGCCGCCATGTTTGCCGCGACCGCCGTGGGTTGTGTATTTGCGCTGCCACGGGTTGAAGCCGCAAATTGTTATCATCTCGCGCCCGCCGGTGCGCTCGTATTGGCGGCGCAGTATCTCTTTCATCGTTGCATAGTCGGTGCCGAGCGGCTGGCCGGGGTCGTCACAGGGCAGCTCGTCGTCATAAGACGAAACGTCGAATACGAAGGCGCGCCGAGCGACGGCATAGTCGTGGTTGTAGACAAACGCATTGCCGAGGTCGGGGTAGTAGGGGCGGTCTTCCGCCCAGCTTATGCCGTCAAGCGTGTAGAACATCAGCTTGGGGTCGGTTTTGTCAAGATATTTGTCCAGCGCCCAAAGGTATGCGTCGCATTTTGCCGAGCCGGACGACGGTCTGCCGGTGCCCGGGATTGTGCCGCGTCCGGTGAACATGCCCCGCAAATCAAGCTTTACGCGCGCGCCGGTGGCTTCACTGACTTTGGATTGCACGCTGCCGGGCGAGTTGTCGCCGCGCACAGGCAAAAGCCCCTCGACGCCGCAAACAGTGGTTGCGACATTCATGGTCGCGGGTACGTTGTAGTCCCATGCGACAAGGCCGAGGCTGCGGATTTTATCGGCAAAAAGCCGCAAAAGCTCGTCAAAGCTGCCGATTTTGATATGCTCATATCCGTCGAGCAGCTTGCCGGGTCGTGACATGTACTCAAGCCAAAATGCGTCTGCATCCTGCCAGAGTATAAACATTTTCGGCTCGTTGCGGTTTAAAAGCCCCTGAAGCGCGACGGTAAACTTCATCGTATCATATCGCAATACGGTATCATCACCGCAGGGCGCAAGGTACTCTTTGTCGTCGATTATGTAAAGCGTTTTCATGGCAGTTACTCCCTTGCCGGCAACAGTATGTTTAATTTGATTGGGCTGTGACCGTTCGATAGTCTGCAACTGTGGTGCCTGTATAATATGCCTCAAGTATGTCGATGTAACCGTAGCCGAGCTTTGCAAGGTCATACACGCCCCACTGACTCATGCCCACCCCGTGGCCGTATCCGCGGCCGATGAAAACAAAGCTGCCGGGCGAGCCGCTGGCCTTTACATAGCGGGTTGAGGTGGCTATGCGCAGTGTAGACAGCTTGGGAAGCGGCCCGGTTGGTGTCCATCCGCCGCCCGAAAATGAGCTGCCTGAGCCTCCGTTGAGTTCCGACTCGTCGGGAAGTATAAACTTGCGTTTTCCGGTCGATGTCTGCGCAGTCAGGCTGCCGCCGGAAGTGTCGGCTGTGCCGGGCCCGTTTGAGGTTATAACACTTATTTTATCGCCTGCATCTGCAGCCGCAAGCCCGGACGATGTGATTATCGCAAGCAAATTGCCGGAGGCCGAGTATGCATTTACAACCTCTTCTTTGGAGGGCAAAATATAGGATGCGGTTTTGGCACCGGAATTTGTGCCGCTGAGCGTGGGCGCCGCATTAATTGTTGTGGCACTCTTTCCCTCCATGCCGAACACATGAACGGCGTCGACATAGTAATAGTCGGTTAAAACGACCGTTTGCCCTGCAAGGGCTACCTGAAAGTTGGCGCTGCGGACATAAGCTCCAAGCACCGTGCGAATGGTGTCCGACCTGTTTATGGTTACCGCTGTTCCATAAACGTCTGTGAAGGTTATCGATGTGACATAGGTGGAGTTTTGGCCGAGCGAGTTGATTTTAACGCTTGCAATAGGGCCGCGCAGCAGCGTGTAACCCTTTGATACCAGCGTGTTGTAAAGCTGGGTGGGCGTTATCTCGACCGTCCACTCGCCATAATTATGTTCGGCATAATGTTCCCATGGCGTGGGTTTTGCCGCAAGATAGGGATACTCGGCGGGATTGCTGCCCCACGCGTCGGCCGCGCTTACCGTCGTGCCGCCGGTAGAGGACGAGAAAAATGTTTTTGCGACTTTACCGCCGTAAACAAGCACTTGACCTGCCGTTGCGGCAACCGCCGCTCTGACATTGTCATTTGCGCCGCCGATTCCCTTGTAAACTTGGCAATCGACGGAGTTGCAAACGTCAAAACCGTATGACCTGTTGTGTTTACCCAAGTGCGAGAGCACATACGAGCGCACCGCGACCGCAAACGCTTTTTGCGCTTCGTGCGGCCAGTTTGCCCCTATCTCATAGGGCAAAACGCCAAGCGTGTACTGTTCGAGCGTGACGATGTTTGTCAGCGCTACGCCATCGATGTAGGATGAATAGTTGCGCTTGAACTCAAATATGCCTTCGTATTTGTTTTTCGCCGGCGTGACCAGATATGCAGGCTCTGCGCCCGGAATCTGACGTGCCTGCATCCCGAGGCCCATGCTGCGGTCGGTGCTGTCAAACTCAAATACTATGACATTGGTATACGGATTTACAGCCGAGACTGCCGTCGCGGAAGGGGCGGCGACGCTCAAGCTGCCCGCCATGCCCGAAACGGCGGAAACAATGCTTTCGGGCAGCGATTGCAGTGTCATTACCACCGCCTCCGCAGTGCCGAAACTGCCGGCGCGTATGCAAAACTCGCCGTTTATGTAAGCGGGGAAGGGAGCATATCCTGCTGCCTGAAACATGGCGGCAATCGAATCGTAGAACTGGTGCAGGTTCGGGCCTGACACTTGGATGTGATAGCCCCCGACAGAGGGGCTTGCCGAGTCGGTTTTGGCAAACGTACGGTTGTTATTGCTGAGATTAGAATCGCAGGTCACCGACAGCGCGGTGTCGGTGACCTGTGTAAGCGCTGTGAACCTGTTTCGGGAATCGACATAACCTAAAACAAAGCCGTATTCTGCTGTTGTTTCAAATCCGACGGTTACGTTGTTGCCGTACATCAGCCCGACCCGAATCATAAGAGCTGGGTTATACTCTTGTGCATATATAGTGAGCAAAAGGAAATCAAGTACATAAAACAGCGTGCCGCCAAGCATCAAAAGCACAAGTATAAGCGCTATTATGCGCACTAAAGTTTTCGAGCGCGGCTCGCGGTTTTTGCTGTTTTTCGGCGCGGATTTTTCACTGCTGCGCTTAATCTTGGACAATTTCATATTCACCCCTGACCATCAGATAAGCATCCTGGGACGTGATGAGTATGCCCCTGCCGTCCGCGCGCGGTATGATTATGTAATGATTGCGAGGGACATTGTTGCCGTTTGTGATTTCTGCGCCTGCGGTCAGGTCGGAAAGACCGACGCCGTTCGATATGTTTTCCTGCAGATGGACAACCGCCGTGCCCTCTCCCGAGCGGAGCACGAGCTCAAGCGATTCCGATGCGAGCAGGGTTTGTCCGGCAGTCAGATATACAACCTCGTAGCTGCCGAGCGAATCCGCCGCCGGAGCGCTGTTTTCTATAATAGCATTAACCTGCGATATAATCTCGTTTGTAATCTGGGGCTTTAAAACTTCGTTTACATAGCTTAAAGTGACCAGCGGGTCAGAGCCGGTGTCGACAGTGGCTTCGCTCTTGGACGCACTGTCCGCATAAAAAGTGAAAACCATGGCTGCTGCAGCCGCTGCGAGAGCTACTTTCTTTAACCTTTTCAATGCTAACACTCCGCAAAGTTATTTCAGTTAATTATATCATGTTCGACATGAAAGCGCAACATAAAATTATAACGCAAAAGAAAACGTATTTAATATGTCGGATAAAGGAAAAACCGCCGGATTGCACGACGTATTATTTTGTGATTATGTACGTCAAACCGGTGCTGTTGGCTGCATGCACAACAGTCGCGTTTCGTTTGGCGTTGGATTCGGATAAATCATATAATATTTTTGCGAATGCGGCAAAGTTTTACTGTGCCAGTGAGGACACTTTTTAATTCTGTGAGTTAACAATTGCGTTTTAAATAAGTAATAAATGGGTAACAAAACAAATATAGGATATAAATAACAATTAATGACAGGGGAGGATAACCTGATGCGCAAAGTAATTTCGGCTCTGCTCGGCGTGCTTTTTATAGCAATGTTTTTTGCGCTTGCCGTAACTGCTCAAAGCAGTGAAACCGATGCTGCCATCAAAGCCGCATACGGCACCCCCATAATTGACGGTGAGCCGGATGATATTTGGCTTGCCACCGAAGTTCAGGAAATATTGAAAGTTGACAAAGAGGTTATCCCATCCGATACATTGACAACCGGTACGGTACGCGTCCTTTGGGACGAAAACTACCTTTATTTCTTTGTAACGGTCGACAAGAAAGGCGTTCCGATAAGCTCCGGCGGCGGCAGCGAGAACACCGACGACTGCGCAGACGTTTGTTTCACCATGGACGGCAATTTTGACGGTGAAAACAATGTCACCGGCGGCGACGAATATGCCGGCGTGTTCCGCACCCTGCTCGACGGTTCGTTCGGCGGTTTCGGCGATTTTCAGATAGCCCACCTCGACAGCTTCAAGGGAGTTATGAAAAAAACCTCCGATTCTACATATAACAGCGAGTATGCCATTCCGTGGGCAGACATCAAGCCGGCTCCGGGCTATGTGATGAGCATGGATATTCAGATAAACGACGCGACCGACGATGTGCGCACCGGTCTGGTAAACTGGGCACACGCTCCTTGTCTCGGATGGCGCGACTCAAAATACCATGGGATGGTCACACTGCTTGCCCCGGTAGAGGAAGCTGCTGGCGATGATGTGCCGGCAACCGATATGCCGGCAGACGATACCGAATCGGCAGCTCCTGCAACCAGCGATATGGCGCTGATTTGGATTTCTCTGACGCTTGCAGGCTGCGGGGCTGCGCTTCTTGTGATCGGAAAGAAAAGATACTAACCGACGTGTGGAAAGCCAAAAGCGAGTTGTACGCAGACTGTTTTTGCTTTGCGCCGGCAACACCGAAATGTGCCGGAATTGTTATAATAGAGAAATATTATCACCAATATATTGCATTTTTCAGCGGATATAGTTATAATATAGGAAGGAATATTTTACGTATTTTTAATTAATCCAAGAAAGGGTGACGGTAATGGGCAAGTCCGAAATCGAAAAGATTCAGAAACTGGGCAAGAAAAAGAAACTTAAAAAATTGCTCAAATATCTGGCGACCGAACAGGATGAAGGCGTTGTCGAGGCAGTTTTCGAGGCAATCGGCAGCATAAAAGGCCCCGATGCCGTTGCGGAACTTTGCAGATTTATGAGAAGCGAAGAAGTTTCGATCCGCAGAATGGCGGCAAAAGCGCTAACCGTTGCCGCAGGTTATGAAGATATTGAAAAATTGCGCCATTTCGCGGATGTAGAAACCGACGAAGAAATCAAATCAATGCTTACATCAGCCGCGGTAAGTCTCAGCGAAACCGCACCGAAGGAAGACATTGCATAACATCGAGCGATAATCCAAAAAGCGCCGGAGAGAAAAGCACTCCCGGCGCTTTTTTTTAATTCAGCTGTTTAACCGGCTTTATCGCCGGCCCGTTTCTAAATTCGCCCACTTTGCCCACGGCAAACATGGTGCCATTGTCCCACAGTGTGGCATAATCGCCCGGGGAAAGGTCTCGCACCCCGATTTTGTGCAGGTATATTTCGCAGCCCGAGCGCGCGAGCCGGGCAAAAAAGGGGGGAAGCGACAGTTTGGGCAAGCCGGAAAATATCTCGGCGACAGGGATAAGCTGTGCCTCCCGGCCGGTCATGTCAAGCTTTTCGAGCTGCTCGAGCGTGACGGAGCGGCTTATCGAAAAGCCGTGTGCCGACGTGCGCTCCAGTGCCGCCATGGTGCCAAAGCAGCCGAGCGACTGTCCGATGTCTTCGCACAGCACGCGGATATATGTGCCTTTTGAGCACGACACGTCAATCTCATAGTCGGAATCGGTTATGCGCCGGGCAGAAATTTCATGGATTGTCACCGGGCGAGGCTCGCGTTCTATTGTGATGCCTTTGCGCGCGAGGTCTGCGAGCTTGACGCCGCCGCGCTTGAGAGCACTGTACATTGGCGGCACCTGCATAATATCGCCCTCGAACCTTTTGATTGCGGCGAGAACCTCATCTTCGTCCGGAATGGCGTCGGATGTGGCGGTCACGTTGCCCGTTATATCGCCCGTATCGGTGGCAATGCCCAGTCTGAGCACAGCGCGATAGGACTTGCCGGAGTCAACTATCCCGCCTTTACCGTCGAAAAACTCAGCGCATTTAACCGCCCTGCCGACCAGCATAACAAGCACGCCGGTCGCCATCGGGTCAAGCGTCCCGGTATGTCCAACCTGCTTTGTACCGTACAGGCGCCGGACGCGGTTGACGGCATCATGCGAGGTCATGCCCCCGCTTTTATTGAGTATCAAAATTCCGCAAGAGTTGTTTGTCATGACAGGTGTTTCCGTAAAATTTTTCACAGTTCAAAAACCGCGATTGCTGTAAAAGTGCAACCTTTTCGGCCGATAAAGCATATTATAGCCCCGCGCGTGAATTTTGTCAATAAAATAGCCCGTATCCGGTGCAAAGATGCAGCCGGATACGGGTTTTATCTGTAGTTTATCAGATTATCGGATTAATACATGCCGCCTACGTTGGGGTTGGGAGCCGCCGGGGGCGTCTCTTCCTTGATTTCGGAAACGAGAGCCTCGGTGGTCAGAACGGTTGCTGCGATGGAAGCGGCATTCTGCAGCGCGGAACGGGTTACCTTGGTCGGGTCAACGATTCCGGCCGAAATCATGTCGGTGTAAACTTCCTTGGCAGCGTCAAAGCCATAGCCAACCTTGCCGGATGTCACGATCTTGTCGACTACGACCGAGCCGTCGAAGCCGGCGTTCTCGGCAATCTGGCGGACAGGCTCTTCGAGCGCTCTGATAACCAGACGGACACCGGTCTTCTCGTCGCCCTCGACGGTGTCAAGCAACTTGGAGAGGTTGGGGATGATGTTGAGGAAAGCAACACCGCCGCCCGCAACGATGCCTTCTTCTACGGCAGCCTTGGTAGCGTTGAGAGCGTCTTCGATGCGGAGCTTCTTTTCCTTCATCTCGGTCTCGGTTGCGGCACCGACCTTGATAACCGCTACGCCGCCCGAGAGCTTTGCAAGGCGCTCCTGAAGCTTTTCGCGGTCAAAATCGGATGTGGTGGTCTCGATCTGAGACTTGATTTGAGCAACACGAGCCTTGATTTCGTCGGTGTCGCCTTCACCACCGATGATGATGGTGTTCTCCTTGTCGATTTTGACCTGGCGTGCGCGGCCGAGCTGATTGAGCGTGGTATCCTTGAGTTCAAGGCCGAGCTCGTCCGAGATAACCTCGCCGCCGGTGAGGATAGCGATGTCGCGGAGCATCTCTTTGCGGCGGTCGCCGAAACCGGGAGCCTTAACGGCTGCGCATACGAAGGTGCCTTTGAGCTTGTTGAGGATGATTGTGGTGAGAGCCTCGCCTTCGACATCCTCGGCGATTATGACCAGCTTGCGGCCGGCCTGGACTATCTGCTCGAGTATCGGGAGAATATCCTGGACGCTCGAAATCTTTTTGTCGGTGATAAGAATGAGCGGATCGTCGATGACGGCTTCCATCTTCTCGCTGTCGGTTACCATATAGGGAGAGATATAGCCGCGGTCAAACTGCATACCCTCGACGACTTCGCAGTAGGTATCGGCAGACTTGGACTCTTCAACGGTGATAACGCCGTCGGAAGACACTTTTTCCATGGCGTCGGCAATCAGAGTGCCGATAACCTCATCGTCGGCCGAAATGGTGCCGACGCGGCGAATGTCCTCCGTACCGCTAACCTTCTGGGAAATAGCGGCAAGTTCTTCAACAGCTTTATTGACAGCCTTTGCAATACCCCTGCGGATAGCCATCGGGCTTGCGCCGGCCGTAACGTTCTTCATACCCTCACGGATGAGCTTTTGAGCGAGAACGGTAGCGGTGGTTGTACCGTCGCCAGCTATGTCGTTGGTCTTGGTAGCAACTTCTTTGATGAGCTGAGCGCCCATGTTTTCCATGGCGTCCTCAAGCTCGATTTCCTTTGCTATTGTAACGCCGTCGTTCACAATCAGGGGCGCGCCGTACTTTTTATCAAGAACGACGTTGCGGCCCTTGGGACCAAGCGTGATTTTTACGGTATCGGCAAGCTTGTCAATACCGGTAAGCAGGGCGTTTCTTGCATCAATGCCGTATGTGATTTTCTTTGCCATGTTCCTTCCTCCTACGGTGGTGATCTAAATTACTCTTCGACAATGGCGAGAATATCGCCCTGTCTCAAAATGGTATACTCGACATCGTCTATTTTGATTTCGGTGCCGGCATATTTGCTTGTGATGACACGGTCGCCGACCTTGACGGCCATGACGACCTCATTGCCGTCAACAGTTCCGCCCGGTCCTACTGCAACGACTTCTGCAATCTGCGGCTTTTCCTTTGCGCTTCCGGCCAAGATGATGCCGCTTTTGGTTGTTTCTTCAACCTCTACCATCTTAACGACCACACGGTCCGATAAGGGTTTAATTTTCATACGTGTCCTCCTGGTTAGTTCTGATTGTACCGTTTTCATTTTGTTTTTTTAGCACTCGAGGGGTGCGAGTGCTAAATTCATGATAAGATTATAGTACCAAAATTCTATAAAATCAAGGGCTTTCAAGTGAATTTACATTTTTTTTACATATTGTCAATAACACTGCTGAAAGGCGAGTGCTGAAACGAAATTAAGCCTGCGACTTATATATTAATATAATGATAAAAACGCCGTATGATAACACTCGGGTGTACCGGGTGCTAATAATTACATGCGCTGAGGGGTTGACAAAATAAGATTTATTGCGTATAATATATATGCAAAGCCCAAGCGGGCACAAAAAAGTGCCAAGAGGGCGGCATAGCGCTTTCGAGACGCCCCCCAGGACGGTTATATGCAGGCGCATTAGTATATAATTAATGAAGCCGAGTTATAAAACCGACACCGGAGGGTATAATATTCTCGCGCGCTTGAAAACCAAATGGCTATGAGCAATATGCCAGCTGTGCTAAATGTATCACAGGTCTGCTCGGTAAAAAGGCCGTATTGCCGTTTTGATTCGGTGTGAATTTGTAAAAATTTACAGCTTTTTTGTAAATAAACACATATATTTAGAAAAAAGCACCTCAAAACGACAATATGCGCAAATCGATGTGCAATTATACGCGCCGAACAATGTCAATTTTCACAAACTTACAAAAAAGAGTTGACAACGAGGCGGACTTGTGATATACTATGCAA